>Ga0209463_1000181_pt1 | contig 59038 bp, 69 predicted proteins | sample AgamicMgSfrz_FD_187169 | JGI IMG/M metagenome (GOLD analysis project Ga0209463, IMG submission 187169) | Agave microbial communities from Guanajuato, Mexico - Mg.Sf.rz (SPAdes) (version 2) | ecosystem: Host-associated > Plants > Phyllosphere > Phylloplane/Leaf | place: Guanajuato, Mexico...
ACACTATATTCCAAGTGGACAAACTTCATATATCGCCGCAAAAATGTTTGGAAACATTGCTAAAGATACTTTAAAAATATTGCCAAAAGCGAAAGCTAAACAATCAACTATCAATAAAATCTCAATCGATCTATTCCGAAATGTAGAAGGAAATCAAGTAACAATTAAGTGGGAAGATAAACCAGGATTAAAATACGAAATTCATAGAAATGATGCTATTATTGGTGACAGTTTAGACGGTAGTTACACAGATACAAATGTAAAAGCAGAAAAAACTTACACTTATCAAGTTGTTGGTTTTGATGAAAAAACAGGAGAGAAAGTTTTAGAAAGTAATAAATCATCTATACAACTTCCTAAAGTAGAAGAGAAGAAACCTACTGAAGAAGTTCAGAAAGAAGAAGATACTCAAGATAGCGACACTACGGAAAAAGATGTAACCCCTAAACAAGAAACTCCTCAAACAGAAGAGCCTGCCAAAGAAGAAGGCCCGACAAAACAACCTACAGTGACAGAACAACCAAAAACAAATGAAACGACAACGGATACGGATACAGATACGGATACAAAAACTACAACCGATACAACTACTGAGGAACCTACGACTTCTCAACCAGATGTTAAAGAGACACCAACTAACGGAAATAACAACAATCAAAAGGTTACTGAAGAAGAACCTTCAACCGAAACAAATAATCTTTAATTAAAAGACCTAGAGGTAATCTAGGTCTTTTAATTTTGTTAAGATAAAGGGTTTTCAACTAAGAGAACTAATACGAGAGGTAGAAGGAGGCGTTTATGAAGAAAAGTATCGATTTATTAAAAAAATGGCATATTGAAGAACCTGACAGTTATCAATCAGTTGCACCGCTAAATAATATTAATCGCTTATTTAGTATAAAGGAAAAAACGATAAGCCTAGAGGGAAAACAATTGGAGTTCCTCAAGTATTTGCAAAAAGAATGTGTGAACAGTTTAGCTGTTAATACAACAAATGGTTCAGGAAGATACTTCTTTAAAGTAGGACGCTCTATTTTAGAATTATTTATCTTAATTGAAAATAATCAAATAAAGATTGAGCCTTATCTTTTATATAATGATTTAGAAGTCAGAAAAGATATCCAGAGAATTGTTTGTAAAGAATATGTTATTTTTTGTATGTTAAAAAAATGGGGTTTGCAATAGCTTTTTCTTATTTAAAGTGGTGATTTGATGAAAAGGTTTATTCCGGTAGTTATTGTTTTATATGCGTTAATTTATTTGATTTATCCTATTCAAAAATACTCACATACGGACACCAAAAAACAAGAAGTTTCTAATAAAATAGAAATTCCGTATAAGAATCAATCAATTGTGTTGAGTAGCTTTAAAGAAGATAATAGTGAACGATACTGGGGAGAATTAAATCACTATACTTATATGATCTATAAAGGTATAGATAAATATATTTATGTAAATGGGCAGTTTTATGCAATAAAAGGGGAATGGGAGGATAACAAGTTTTTGCTTCCTGAAAAAGATGCTTTAAAACTTTTTAACCTTTCTGGTGCTAAGGGTAATTATGTTTCAACTGGTGCCAGCAAAATTCAAGTTTGTGAAAACATAGATAAAGAAAAGGTATTAAAAGTATTAAATAATCCCCATATTCCTATTGATAATGCATTTGTTACTAAGGAAGCAGGACAGGTACCAGGAGCAGCTAGAGATTACAGAAACGGAAAACACGAAGGTTTTGATTGGTATGCCGGAGCAATAGGTATTGAAATAACAAGACAAACTTTAATTCATCCTATGTTTGAAGGAAGAATTGTCCGTATTGATAAAAATTTTAAGGAATTAGAATTTGATCACCGAGAAGATTTACTAAAAGAAGCGGCTGCTAGTAACAATACATCTCAAAAGACCTTAGATAAGTTGCGTGGTAGACAAGTGTGGGTTCAAAGTAATAACGGAATTTTAATACATTATGCTCATACAAGTAGTGTAAATCCTGACTTAAAGGTTGGAGATTATGTTAAAACTACAGACTGGATTGCTAAAGTAGGTAATTCAGGTACAAGTAACGGTGCACTTGGTACAGATGATGACTTACACCTGCATAGTGATATTTTAGTTTGCGGAAAGAACTTTTGGGAGTATGGAGACATTCCGGATATGAATGAATCACTTATTCAAATTTTTGATAAAGCGGCTAAAACTACACAAAGTAATATACCTAATAAAAATAAATTATAAAACATTTAACGGTAATTCTCTGTGTTTTTAATAACAAATATATAGGAAATAACATTTATTAAATAGATACATAAAATTCACAAGAAAAAAATTAACCCACTCAGTAATAAGAGTGGGTTAATTTTTATTTATACTTTAGATAATTCGACTTTGAATCCTGGTTGGTTTTTAGAGTGATTTTGATCTAAGAATACAGCTCGATCATTCTTTAAAACGATAACTTCAAAGAATGGTTGAAATCTTTCCTCTGAAATACCAAATGCATCTAAAAATTTAGCGAACATTTCTTGTTCTTCGCGTTCTGCTTCTCCATCTGAAAGTGAAGAATCAACAAGGTTTACAAGAATACACATTTTTTGAGCATCAGTAAGCACTGGAGCAGCTTCGCTTAGAAATTGATCAATAGAATTTCTACGAACATACTTGATAGCCTTTTCCATTAAGTCATCATTATTTCCACCGATATAGACAGTACCACCCTTACTTTTACCGCCTAATACCGCTAGAAGCTGTCCGATTTCTTCGTTGTCAAATTCTCCGTCTGAACCCATCATATAAAGTAGAGAAGTAGCAAATGCAAAATGAGGATTCATTCCATTTTCATTTCTTGTGTTATCACCTTTAAACATATCAAAAAGACCCATTTTAACAACCTCCATAAACAAAATTAATTACACATTACATATTAACCAATATTTATCTAAGATGCTAGCAATATGCTAAGACAAGAATATCTTGCTTTTTTTTATTTTAATTGAGAAGGGAAGAATAAGAAAACACACAATATAATTAACAATGTTCCAAAAAAACATCGTGTAGACTATTGAGCTTTTAAAATACAGTTTAATAAAATGAAATATCTTTAATTTCTTCAAACTACTTAGTGTTCCAAATTAATAATGAATATATTATAATGTGTTCTTAATTAACTATGTTCTAAATAATCAATATAAAAATAAAATTAGCTACTAAGAACACCTTCTATTCGAACCATTATAGTAAAGCATTTTTTTTACGGGCACTCACTCCTTATAAATTTAAATATATTTTATAAGTGTTTAGTTATAAACTGTTGCCTTATACAAGTGCTCCTCCCTTCGAAACCTCCATCTATCTGATGGAGGTTCTTTTTTAATTATCTGTCAAAGGAAAAGGGTTCCAAGGAAAATAAATAAAATTATGAGTAGATTCTTGAGGGGAGAAATGTTCTTGGAAAATTATGTTCCTAATTCACAATTAGAAGAATTCGTATTGGATACTAACGTACTATTAAACGATGCAAGCTCAATTTTTAAATTTGGTCTTGGTAATGTTGTCATACCGGCTGTTGTCTTAGAAGAAGTTAACAACAAAAAAGGGCGACAAGACTTGGTTGGTAAAAATGCTAGAGAATTCTCTCGCTACTATATGAAGTTAAGAAAGAAATTTACAGAAGAAGAACTCTCAAATGCAGTTAAATTAGAATCCGGTGGTACATTTCGTATTGAATTAAACCATAAACATAACAAAGTTATCGAAGAAGTTTTTGGTGAAATGAATAACGATAACAAGATTTTATCTACAGCTATTAACTTAGCAATGGAGAATCCCAATAATAATTACACATTAGTTACAAACGATTCTCTAATGATTGCTAAAGCTGACGCTCTTAGATTTAAGTTAAAAAATGAATTAAAGAACTTTGATGCTGATGTATATAGCAATGATCGTTTAGTAGAAAACGCTGAATACATTCATAAAGGCTACCACACTGTATATATCAATGATGAAGTTCTTAACGACTTATTTAAAGAAAGACCGGTAGAGTACTCTCGCTTTAAAGAGGCTATTTATGTAGGAGAAGGCGTTGAAGAATTAAAAGAAAATATTTACGATGGTGATTTCTTTATTTGTAAGAGTCCTACGAATGCTAAGGCTACTTTCTATGGTCGTTTAATACTTCAAGATGGTAGACGAGTGGTACGAAAAATTACTACTGAAGGTCCCGTAGCGGTTAAGGGAATTTCACCAAAGAATATTGGGCAAAGAATGTTTTTAGATCTTCTTCTAGATAAAGAAACCAGCTTAATTTGCTGTATTGGTAAAGCTGGAACTGGTAAAACATTAGAAGCGGTAGCAGCTGCCTTGCACCAGATTGAAGTTCACGGTCAATATGATAAGTTGCTTGTGGCAAGACCGATTGTTGAAATGGGAAATGGTATCGGATTCCTACCTGGTGAAAAAGAAGAAAAGTTAAGACCTTGGATGCAACCAATTTTTGATAACCTCGAATACATCTACAACCAATCCACTAAAAAGAACCTCGATAAGGAAAAAGATAAAAAATCCTCTGCTACAGTTAAAGAGCGCAGAACTATTGATGAAATTGTAGCTGATTTACCTTATTTAGAAGTTGAAGCCCTCACTTATATTCGCGGAAGAAGTATCCCAAATCAATTTATCATTATTGATGAAGCACAAAACTTAACAAGTCACGAGGTGAAAACCATTATTACTCGAGCAGGAGAAGGAACAAAAATCGTATTAATTGGAGATCCTGAGCAAATTGATAATAAATTTATCGATTCTGTAAGTAATGGGTTAACCTTTGTTATTGAACGAATGAAGCAAGAGCCATATGTAGGTGTTATGAAACTAGAAAAAACAGAACGTTCAACATTAGCTGAAAGAGCAGCTGACTTGCTTAAATAACGGTGTTCTACTGCAATGGAAAAATCAATAGATCAACTTCATCAGTTAATGAATAATGTGTTATCAGATTTTAGTCATATAAACAAAAAAAGAATAGGCATTTGGGTTAAAGAAGGAGATTACTTAAATAGCAAGGTACAAATAAACCTAGAGAATGACGAGATAGATTATGAGCTATATGTTTATTTACATAAAACAAAGGATGAAGCTTTAATTCCACACGAAATATTTATATTTTTACACGAAATGAGTCACATTGTTATATTAGAGAAATTAAAAAATGAACAAGGAATTGAGTATGTGGAAAAGTACTTGATTAAATATGGCGAAGATATTAAGGAGCTAGAAGCAAAAGCTAACAAGGAAAAATGGAATGACGAAAAAATACAAAAAGAGTATGAGAATATTGAATGTGAAAAACAGACGGATACTCTTACGAAAACCTTATTTGCACGTTATGTTCATATCGCTTCTACATAGATAGAAGCGGTATTTTTTGGCCTTTTGGGGGTAAGTGTATGTCTAAACAACTTGTATTAGCTGAACCAAAAAATATGTTTGAAGAATTTTTAAAAATGATGATTGAAATTGGTGCAAGTGATCTTCACTTAGTGCACAACAATCCAGTAGCATTCAGGGTAGATAAAAAAATTGTAAAGACACCAAAATTTATTAAGGGTAATGATATCTTTAAATTATTAATAGAGTCTAAATCAATTGATGATTACCAAATCAATAACTTTCACGAATTAAAGTCTGCCAACTTTGCTGTTACGTATTCTGGTGTGCGTTTTCGTGGAAACTTATCACAAGCAAGAGGAGAATATACGCTTGTTCTACGTCGCTTAAGTGATAAAGCAATTCCTATAGATAAAATCGGTTTACCACCACAAGTAATTGATACTCTTAGACGAGATACTGGACTTATTCTTGTGACTGGCCCAACAGGTAGCGGTAAAACAACTACGCTAACTTCTCTTATTGATTATATTAATAAAAATATGGGCGTTCACATTGCTACAGCTGAAGATCCTATTGAGTTTATTCATAGGGCGTCTGATACATCCATAATAACTCAAAGAGAAGTTGGCTTTGATACACCTAGCTTTTCGGCGGCTCTAAAGGATGTTTTAAGACGTGATCCTGACGTTATCCTTATTGGAGAAATGCGTGAGTTAGAAACGATAGAAAATGGTATTATCGCAAGTTCAACCGGCCACATCGTACTTTGCACGCTTCATACCAACACGTGTGCAGATTCAATCGATCGGTTAGTAAGTGTATTTCCGGTAATGCAGCAACAAAATATTCGTTCACAGTTAGCATCGAATATTCGAATGATTATTAACCAACGACTTATCCCTAAAATTGGTGGCGGTGTAGTTCCTGCTTATGAGGTTCTTTTTCCGAATAAAGAAATTAAAAAGGCAATTAAAGAAGATAGAATTGAGGAAATCGAAGACCTAATGGTTAAGTATAAAGATGACGGAAATATTTTATTAAGAGAAGCAGTTCAAGAATTAAAGGATAAAGGGATAGTAGACACGAATGTTGTATACTAATTAAAAGAACATATCTGATAAACCCTATTTATATATGCAATTTGACCTTTTAAATATACATAGTTAGTATAAGGGGATTAGTTTATATGGCTAATCCCCTTTAATTATGAATAGTAAATTACATACTTTAATTTAAAATAAAGGTCATTTATAAATTCATAAAAGCCTATATATTATTAAATAGCTTGTCTCAGACAAGCATTATAAAAAACACCTATATCTCTAAACGAGGAGGTTCAATTTTGTTTAGCCAAAAAACTAAGCCGGCAATAGAATTAACTTTGTTTTCTAGCCTTTTGGGAGTAGCCGCTTACTTATTGTGCTCAACTAGTTTGTCTTTACAAAGTAGTCATAGCATTATTTTTATATTTCTTGTTATAAGCTTACTAACACTAAGTCTTTATGAGTTATTTTTTCAAGGCAACAAAAATACTAGGATTACAAAGCAAATAATATTCACATTACTATTAATCAACGTACTTGTAATTTTAGTTCCATATATTAAAGAAATGCTACCATTATTTAATGCTGTAGCAATTAAAGACATACTGGAAAGGTATAATTCCGCCACTAAACTTATATATTTTTTAATTTGTTTCCTACAGCCTATATTATTACCATTACCTGAGGCAGTTACTGTCTCTGTGGGAAGCGCAATGTTTGGATCTTTAACTTCAATTCTTCTTAGTTTTACCGGTACTATTCTTGGTATTGTAGTTATGTACTTTATAGCAAAAGTTGGGGGACAGAAATTAGTACTAAAGCTTGTTAAAGAGCGTCATTTGAAAGGTTATCAAGAGTATGTAGGAAAGAATGAAACAACAATTCTAGCACTTTTGTTTATAATTCCAGTTCTCCCCGATGAAATTATATGCGTGGGAGCAGGAATAAGCGGTGTATCCTTTAAACGCTTTTTAATTATAGCCTCTATATCTAAACTAATTACATCCTCAGTGCTATCTTACTCGGTGTACTTCACGAAATCTCTCTCATTAACAAGTTCCGAAATCGTTATGTTATGTTCTGGAGTAATTGGAGTTGTGTTAATTGCTACAGTCATTCTTAAAAAGGTGCTAAGAAGAAAAAATGTTCAAAAAGCTTCATAAGAAAACAGCGCTCTTACTTTAAGAGCGCTGTTTTCTTATGAAGCTTAGGTTTTTATTGAGTATTAAGAATGCGATAAAACTAAAATAACAAATTTAATATAAAATGAAACAAAATGGAATTTCGTTCGTAATAATAAGTATAGAGAGGGGTGTTCTTTTGAAGTACTTATTATATGGAGTAGGCTTATCCGTGATTGGCGTAATACTATCGGTAACGATATTTGGGATTGATAAAGCACATCTACTAACAGGGAGTATAGGCATTATTTGCATCGCTGGTTCTGTAATTGCATCGGGTTCCCTCGGTTCATTTGGTTCCCTCGGGAGTGAAGATAGAATAAGCGATGATAGAATGAGGGCGAGTTTTGCTAACGAGTCGCCAGAAGATAGAAATAAAAGATTTAGAATATCCATAAACTCATTGTTACTTGGATTACCTAGCATCGTAATTGCTGCTATTATCTATTTTATTGTTATATAGTTCATTATTTTTAATGATTATATAGTAAGTTACTAATTAGAGACGGTTGAGATACATTTAATTGTACCTCAACCGTCTTCATTACTTTTATAACTCAACAAATTGTATTTAAATAAGAGTGTCATTGCTACATTCATTGCAAAATGTACAAGAAAAGGGGCTAGTATGTTGTTTGTCTCAACAAATATCCATCCGAAGACTAAACTTGGAATGGATATATTTAATAGCATTACAGGTTTTTTAAAGTATTGAGTATGAAATGCTAAGAATAATAAAGTTGTTACGGTAATAGCAGTCCATTGTTGTTCTATAAATAATACAAAAAGTACATTTTGAATTATGCCTCTAAACAACAGTTCCTCAAATAATGCCGCTAGTGACATAAAGACAATAATATTTAGTAATGAATTGTTTTGATAGCTCTTATTCGTATCATCGATATATGTAGAAGAAATAAAGACTGTTAGGACAATGCCATACAATATTAAACCTGAAGAAGCGGCAGCCACTTCTATTAACATCACCATCGGATGATTGAATGACAGGAAATTCTGTATAGTAAATATATCGTAAGCCATAAGAGCAATAATGATAGCCACACAGACCATTGCAAAGGAAGTGAATGCAATAATGGCGTCCTTTGTTTTAAAGTCTTTTTTTGTGTTACTGGTCTGGGGTTGTTTTTTTATTTGTTGCATATGTAACCTTCTTTCTTGCTGACCTTCAGATAACCTAATGTCTAAAAACAATAGTTTAGTAAGGAATATAAGCTTTATAACTATTTCATTGCTAACAATACTCTATTCAAGAACAGCTTATCTTTTTATTTATATTCATTTAGTTCCTTAGCTAATTTTGAAGATTTAAATCCCTTTTGACGTTTAAATTCTTTTATTTCCTCAGGACTTAGATAAGAAAGTCGAATATGAAAATAATTAATGTATTCTACAAGTGCAAAGAGATAAAGAAATAAGAACCAATATATTTTAGTGGAAAGAGTAGTTAACTGATAGATTAGTATGATTGCTCCTATTGCAAATAAAAAAAGATTTAGTTTCTTCAACAAGTAGAAAACCCTTAGCTGGGTAGGTGGTAGGCTAGAAAATATATTTTGTCGGACCTGTTTTAATTTAAGATACCAATACAAACTACCTTGAAGTAATATAAATTCCAATAAAGTAAATGCATAAAGGGGATAGTATGAAGTTAAATGAACTTCTAAAGAACTATAAAGTTTTAAATAAAACACCCATACTCCCGCAAATGATATAGTAGCAGAAAGTTCTCCAGTGAATAAGCTGTAGTACTTCTTTTCGATTTTCTTTCTCATATAAACCTCCTTTTATTACAATTTTATACATAAATGTATACGTACTGAAAGTGTTATTTGTTTCACTCTAAATAAAATGTTCAAATTACTTTATTAACCTCCAAAAATCGCTATAAGGATTAGCGGAGGTGAAGTAAATGAGCTCTGATTACATACAAGAACTAACAACTCTCTATGAACAATACGAAGAAAGACGAACTGAAGCTAAAGCTAAACAGGATGAAGCAAAAGATCTGAAGAATTTAATGATCGAAATTATGAAAGATAAAGGTGTAGATTCTGCTATCGTGGCTGGTTTAGACGAAGACGCAGTTGAATTGTGTATCGTTGTTGTTGAAAGAGAAGTTTTAGATAAAAAGATTATTGCTGAAAAGTTAGGTATTAAATCTAACGAATTAAGCAAAATCGAAAAATGGGTTGAGTACACTAGAGACGGTAAGATAACACCGGAAATGTTGGAAGATGCCAAGTTTACCGAAGAAAGAGAGCAATTCTCTGCAAAACCGGTAAGAGAAGAAGAGTAAAAAACTCTTCTTTTTTTATTTTTGTTTTTATGTGAGAAAATCTCACATCGAGAGAAGGGGAAATTTAAAATATAGAAAATATATAGACATCGAAGTAATAACTAATTAATTTCACTTTATACAAAGGGAGAATGTTTAACTATGACAACAAACCAAATCGCATTAGATAAATTAAAAGAAGTAGATTTTATCCGTTTAGTATTTACTGATATTAACGGTAAACTAAAGAACGTTGAATTATCTAAATCTCAACTTGATCGCGTATTAGAAGGAGAAGTAATGTTTGACGGCTCTTCTATTGATGGTTTCTCACGTATCGAAGAAAGTGATATGTATTTAGTACCTGACTTAAATACAGTACAAGTAATGCCGTGGAAGCTTGAAGATGAAAAGCGTGTTGCTTTAATCTTTTGTAACAGCCATACAACAGATAGAAAGCCTTATGAAGGTGATCCGCGTAACGTATTAATTCGTACACTGGAAAAAGCAAAAAAATTAGGATTTGAAGTGATGGTTGGTCCTGAACCAGAATTCTTCTTATTAAAACCAGATGGTACACCAAATGACCAAGGCGGTTACTTTGACTTATCACCAATTGATACAGCAGTTAATACTCGCCGTGACATCGTTCTTGCTCTTGAAGAGTTAGGTTTCACAGTAGAAGCAGCTCACCACGAAGTAGCATTAGGACAACACGAAGTGGACTTTAAATATGATGAAGCATTAAAAACAGCGGATAACATCCAAATGTTTAAATATGTTGTTAAAAACGTATCTAAGAAACACGGTTTAAATGCTACATTTATGGCAAAACCAATTCAAGGTATTAACGGTTCAGGTATGCATTGTAACATCTCTCTATTTAAGGATGGAGAAAACGTATTTGCTGGTAAAGGTGAACACCTATCAGATACAGCTCGTCACTTCATTGCTGGTGTCTTAAATCACGCACGAGAAATGGCCGCTATTACTAACCCAACCGTAAACTCTTACAAACGTATTGTTCCTGGTTATGAAGCTCCTGTATACGTAGCTTGGTCAGGTAGCAACCGTAGCTGTATGGTTCGTATCCCGGCATCTGGTGGTAAAGCAACTCGCGTAGAAGTTCGCAATCCAGATCCAATGGCTAACCCTTACTTAGCTCTTGCAGTATTAATTGAAGCTGGTCTACGTGGCGTAGAAGAACAAGCAGTAGCACCTAAAGAAGAGAAAACAAACTTATTTGCTCTAACTCTAGATCAAGTAAATGAAATGGGTGTAGAAACACTTCCAAGTAACCTAAAAGAAGCAGTAGAAGAGTTAAAAGGAAGTAAATTAGTAAAAGACGTATTAGGTGATCATCTATTTAACACATTCATCAAAGAAAAAGAAGAAGAATGGGATGAGTTCCGTTTATCAATCTCTGAGTGGGAACGTAAAAGATATCAATAATACATAAATTCTAAAAAGGCCGCTAAGCGGTCTTTTTGTTATTTGAGGAAAAAGGTAATTTAATTCGAATGAAGAGGTAGAGGAGGCGATATTATGGATACTATTTTTCAAACAGGTCTAACGGTTGTGTCTATCTTAGGCATTATTTTCTTAATCGTTAGTACATTTTTGTTATGTTTACTAACAGTAATGTTCTTTAAAGTATATAGATTTATGAAAAAGCAAAAGGCTTTATTTGATGTAGTAGGTAAGTTCTCGTCTTACCTTACGCTCTTCAAGAGAAAAGGGTGAGATAGATGACTAACTTACAAAAAGAGAACGAGTTAATTAAAAAAGGATACTATCGTATCGCTTGTATTGATGAATGTGGCCGTGGTCCTTTTGCTGGTCCCGTAGTAGCGGCAGCAGTCATAATGCCTAAGGGAATTTCTATCAATAGACTAACTGACTCTAAAAAGATGTCTAAGGCGGCTATGAAGAAGTTGGCCCCGCTTATTAAGGATATTGCTATTGATTATGCAATTGGATATGCAACTGTAGAAGAAATCGATCGTTTAAACATTAAACAGGCTACACGTTTAGCGATGAAAAGAGCTGTAGAAGGATTACGAATACTTCCTGATTTTCTTTTAATTGATGGAACTGAAGAAGTCTATACAAGTATCCCTCAAGAGTCTGTTATTAAAGGGGATCTTTATTGTCACGGTATCTCGGCTGCTTCAGTTATAGGAAAAGTCTTTAGAGATGATTGGATGGCTAAACTAGATTTAGAATATGGAGAAGTATACAACTGGAAGAGTAACGCTGGTTACATTAATAAAAAGCATATAGATGCTTGTATTGAACACGGACTTACTCCTCAACATCGTAAATCTTGGTCTACATACAATGAAGTAGTAGAGAAAATAGAACTTAAGAATAATAACAACAAGAACTAGCTAACAAATGTCGCTATTTAAACGATCGAGTAATTAAAAAGCCTCCTTTTAAGGTGGCTTTTCTATTTCGGTTATTACAACAATAATCACTTATAAGATTTCGAGTTAATCCGTGCTATTGTAATACAACTTTTAGAGAATCTAGACAGAAGTTTTCTTTAACCACTTTGAACAATATGCCGACCTCAGCTAGTTTGTCATACCTTTCTTCTACGGCTTGTTCTTTATCATTTATACGGCGTAGCAATGATTGTTTTTCTATCACCGGTATTTCTTCGTTAATCTCCGGATTAGCAAGATAGCAACGCTGTCTAAATGATTCTTCATTTTCTTCCCCACCTATAAAACTTAATAAGTTCTCATAAAGTTGGCTTCCAAACAACATATCTTCAGAATATATAATGTGCAATTCTTCTAATGATAATTCTTCGTATATATCATAAAGAAGACCACCAATTGTTTTGTTTAGTTCTTTGAATGCTTTATCAAACGTATTTGATAATCTAAGTACCTCAACTAAATAATCAATTCGTTTCATACATAAGTAAATCTCCTTGCTGTATAGGTTCTAGATAAACTCATTATATTTTTTAAAATTATTTGGACATATTATGTCAAACGAATCATAAAAACAGAAAAAACCCTGGAGTTGAGAAGGGTTTTTTCTGCGAAATACCTGTGAATAGCGAAGTGGCTGTTACGCTTTATATTGTGCCCACTATCTTTTGAGTCATTCATAAAAAAGCCGATATACCATTTAATCACTTAATTTCTTGCGTGCATCTGCTTGTGGGGGCTGTTCCATCCACTGTTTATCAATCATTACTTTTCCAATACGATTAAAAGCCCAAAGGCTTTCTAATGCCGCTTTTTCGCAATGAGCTCCAATATCAACTCTCATACTTGCGATGAGAGCGGCGTTAAAGTAAGTAACAGCAACTCCGAAAAGAAAACCAGCTTGCATTAGCATAAGTTTATCTGAAAAGGGTGAGACCGTAGAATCTGTTACCTCTGTTTCAAGCGATTGAGGTATTTGGAGATTTTCTTTTGCTAAGAGGTTAGAGAATGCTTTGATATTTTTGTTCTTTGCCTCTATCGCTTTTTCTAATGTGGTACGAACTTTTGGATCTTTGGCTACTTGTGTAAATCCTAATATCATCGCTTTTGAAATAAGTGTTTTGTATAAGTTAAAGTAGGTGTGCCCGCTTTCAACTGAGTTTATTGGTCTATGGCTACCGAAAATATTTGTTACATAATTATAATCTTTAATAATGGTCGCCTTTTTTGGTGTTATGTATTCAGAAGGTCCTTTATAGTATTTCTTTGTAATAAGAAGCTCTTTAGCTCTTTGAAATAAATCCATCGCGTCCATATTGCACTGAAAGTAGAATGCTGTGATATCTTTTCTTATCGAATTGGTATGAGAAAGGCTAAATTCATTACTGCCGTGTTGACTCATCATAAATAAGGTTTTAAGACACAACATATCTGTAAATAGAGGGGGAGCGTCTAAATTCACATCTTCCTCGGTAAAGCCATTTGGTGTTGGAAACTTCTCTTTCTTAAAAAACATCTTCATAGTATCTATATGTTTAATTGAACGATCAATAGCTAATCGAAAAAGACTATGTATTTCAGGGTCTTTTACTGTATATAACATATATTGATTTACACGTAGCGATAAGGTTTCGCGTAGATAATGTGCCCACAAATTAGAGATTTCAGGGGCGGTTAGACGGTTTTTCTCTTGCAATTTCTTTTCCTCCGTATAACAATAGTTTATTGTTATAATCCCCTTTAGTAATAACTTTCATACTTTTATCTTCTCTAATATAAAGCAAGCGTATCTATTAATGAAAACGGTATGTCTAGTATCCAGTGAAATTAGCCTATCTTTTTTTGTTTTTTCTCCAAATATGAAAAATACACATTAAACTTTATGTATAAACAAAAGAAAAGGAAGTGCACTTATGAATCAAACACTTATGGCTCATCAACTTATTAGAATTCAAATTACTCAAAACGGAAAGGAAATATTAAAAGCTTCTACGCCAGAAGATGTTAAAGAAAAAGTAGAAGAACTATTAACAGAAAAAACAGGTGTGGATCCAGTTATTATGGATTGTTCGTACGATAATATTGGTGAATTTATTCTTTCGGTTCGAACTAAAACTGCTGATGAAACTCAACAGTTTTATAACCAATTACAAGAAAAGGACAAAATGAAATATTATAATTTCCTTACAAGTGATTATGACGACGACTTAAATGAGGAAGACGTTGAAAAATTAGAAAAGCTAGGCTTTAGTGATTGCGAGGAAGATAATACCTCTGTAATAAAAGCGATGTTAAATATTGAGTTTAACCTCGTAATAAACGGTGTTACATTGCCTCTATTATAAAATCTAAAAGACGATTTATTAGTTTAAATCGTCTTTTTTAGTGTCTTATTTTAAATAACATTTGCTTTGAATTTGTATTAAATGACACATTCTTACCCCCTTGCTATATAATTAAATACACTAAATTTAAAGACGATAGACAACAGCTTTTCGTCTTTTTTACATAGGGAGAGGATGAATGTGAGTGTGAATGAAATTACAGCTACTTTTATTAATGAAGTGCAAGGTCAACTAAAAGAAGAACGAGAAGGTAATTGGGTGAATGCTAATAAGCACGCAGATGAAATTAATAAGTTAGCCAACAAGTTAAAGAAAATGGGTTCTACTGGAGAAAGTGAACTAATAAATTTAGCGAATCACCAAGATCCCTATGTGCGCTTATGGGCAGCTTGCAACTTGGATGAATCAGCTAAAGAATATGCCATTAAAGTACTTGAGGAATTGGCACTACATCCAAATGAAGATTATGGCCACAAGGCTCAGATACATTTAGACTACAATATGTAAAGGAAAGAGCAGGTTTTTATATGAGCGGTAATTATTATTTTATCGATATGTGTAAAGAAGAAGTGATTGGACCAAACATAGATAATAACAAAAAAATAAAAAAGGCATTTACTTTAGAAGAAGTAAGAGCGCTAGTAGAAGGGGTAAACACATTATTATTTGTTAATGAGCACGATAATTTGTTAAAGCCAATTACAAAAGGGGAAGTTTTAACGAAGTGGGATAAAGAGTTTATTCATAATATAAACATTGATGATTCTGGATCTGTAGACGATTACCCTAATGGCTACTTTTTTTATGTGGATGTTTGGGATATGGGAGAGAACATTAAGATTGTTGTCTTTTCTCTACAACATTAACTGTATAAAAGATAAACTACCGCTAAAGATTGTTGCTACATATTAATTGTGAAGGAAACGTAAATAATTCTTTCAATTATTAATATATACAAACTTAGGCGGTGAGTATTTTTGTTAAAATTCGAAATCGTAAAATGTAAAAAAGCCTTTAATGAAGCGTTTCAAGAAGGAGAATTATACAAAGCCTATCCAAATAAGAGAGGGCAGCAGCAAGTCTTTGTTGGTAACGAAAGATACTTAATTAGACCAGAAAGAATTTTTGTCATCTCCGAACGTGCCTATTATTTAGATTTCTTCGAACCTGTTGGTACTCTATTTTTACAGAATATCAAGAAATGCAAAGAACTCCAAGACAAAACAATAGATGAAATTTTGGAAATTATGAAGGATTAAGATAAGATGAAAGCGAAACAAAAAAGACTACCGGTATTTAATGCCGATAGTCTTTTCTTCTTTCTTTATTCATTAGCAAGATTGCTCTGCTGTATGTTTGCAGTTATTACAGATAAATGCTATTTCCACGTGATCATAAATGTTTATAACAATTGAAATAGCAACATCTGTACTTTTACATTTCTCGCATATAATTTTAAACCCCAATTATATCACCTTTTAAATAAGATATTTATTTATGTTACTTTTTCTTTAATGGATCTTTGTTAACGATAAAGGAATCGACTATTAAAGAAAACTCATCTAAAGAAACTTTTTCGTTTGGTGTGAAGTAATAATAAAAGTCTTTACCTTGAATAAGAGCTCTTGGTACTAAAGTGTTTCCTTTTTTCATAATCCATTTAGCGATAATTAAATCATCTTGCTGCGTAACATCCATTTCGCTATCTAAGGATAAGCCACTTTTTTCTTCAGTCACTATATAGTTTTGAATAACCTCTTCGTACAAATCAACAGCAGACTTCTTCATTACGTATGTAAATACCTTATCTGTTTGATCACTGACTAATTTACCTTGATTAGTGATATTCCATTGAGAAGGGTATAAAAACGTGTGGGAGCCATCCGATGAGTAATAAACATTAGCCGGTTTATTATACATCGCCAGTGCGTTATCAAATAATTTATTACTTTCAATTTGATTGCTATTGAAATATGAATTCGACTCTTTATCTGAATCGTTCTTTTCTTCCATAACCGCTAACGATACTTCTTTTAATGCATTTAAGTCATCAACAAGATACAACATTTCTTGAGTAGTTAAATCCTTTGTAATTCTAATGTGGTAATTTTTAATCTCTGGAATTTGATCAATAACTTTCCCTTGGAATTCTTTAATAATTTCGTTGATCCGTTTTTCTGAGACACCATCTTTAAAAACCACAATTAAATCTTTAGTGTTGTACTTGCTCTCTAACTTCTTCATAGATGCACTGGTTTGTTCGCTAGAGATATTTGATTTTTCGGGTACATACCGTTGATATAGAAAGTAAGAAAAAGATAGAATGAAAATAACTATAACAGTAATCCATAAGTATTTATGCCTCTTCATTAGAAACCTCCTCTAAGAAATAATCTACAGCATTATATCTTCTTGATATCTCTTTAAACAACGAGAGGAAATAACTTTTAATGTTGTATAAAACACATCCTAAAAGAGAAGTACTTATATATGAACTATAAAAAAGCGATAAGGGCTTAGGAGGGATCTTACAGAGGTTGATCTCTTAGTTCTTTAATGTTTTTTTGTATTAGCTTGGCCGGTACTGCAAATGACATTCCATATGAGTCTTCAAGCATAGAAGATACAATTCCAATTACCTCTCCGTCTTCATTTAATAATGGACCACCGCTGTTACCTGGATTTACGTTTATTGTTGTTTGAATAAGAAGTTCATCGAAATCTCCATCTTCAAATACTACATTTCTGTTCAGGTTAGAAATGACTCCATTGCTAATTGAAAACAAAAAATCATAAGGATTTCCAATTGTGTAGACTGGAGTTCCTATAGAAAAACCGTTTAACTTTGTGTTAACATCTAATGCTGGAATGTTAATTCTTTGGCTTAACTTTAAGAAGGCGATATCGTCATCTTTATTTGTATAAATAACTTTCGCTTTAAATTTTTGACCGCTTTTTGTAGTCAAATAATAATTTTGTTTCTTTGAAGAAGCAACGTGTTCGTTCGTTACTATAAGTAGCTGGTTATCTGATTTGATAGCAAATCCAGTTCCACTTGCGCTTGATTTATTTGTTCTTGCATTTTCATATATAGCGAAAATAGAAGGGATTGCTTGTTCATAAACATCATTAGTGGTTGTGTGGTTGGATTGCTGGGTTAAATGCTTTGTAGTCGAAATAGGGATAGCATCACCTGAGTAAATAATGGCTCCTAAAGACAAAGCAGCTAAGACTCCGATCTTAGTATAAAAATGTTTCATCAAAGCACCGCCTTTCGATAACGAACCATACTTAAAATATAGATAAAAATCAATAAAACAGGATGAAAAAGGGGAGAGCACCACTAAAATGAGAATTGTAGCTTTATTTATTGTCTTTGCCATTACATATTTATCGAATACCCCTCACTTAATGGTTTCAGATGTACATACGTGGATAAATTCAAGTAACTATGAACAGAATATAAGATTTCTAAATATATTCAAGAAAGACAGTGTGTTTTATGCTTCTTGGGGTGAGATAAAGAATACAGAGTTTTACTTACATAAGCTGGCTCACTTTATTTTTTATGGTGCTCTTTCAACTTTTCTATTTTGGAAAAGTACTAACAAAAAGACGATATTTATTAAACTGGTGCTAATAGCCGGATTTACGCTAACAGATGAGATCCATCAATTTTACGTTGTAGGTAGGTCAGGAAGGCTAATTGATAGTTGCTTTGATATGTGCAGTGCACTGTTCTGGTTCTCTTTAATCTTCGCTTTTGGAAAAGCAACAAAGGAAACTAAAGTTCGAAGGGAAACTCCTTCCTTAACTAATAGCAAGAAACGGTATAGTTTCTTCAAGAGATTGAGAACGGAAAGTTAAAAAAGACTGAGGCTATATTTAGCCCAGTCTTTTTTTATTGAAATTTAATTAATGGCATATTTTATAGCAGAGATTATTTTAAGTTAAGCTATTTCAAGACCATATTTTAATAACGATTGTTCCTGACGATGTAGCCTCGTTAACAAGTTATAAACAGAGTAAGTACCAGTTCGGTTTGTCATAAAGTAAGCATCATTCACTAAATAATAAATAGGATACAAGTTTTTAATAAACAATGAATATGTCTGGTTTTCATTTATACTTATAGCAACATTCATATCAAAAGATATGTCTTGTGCTTCTGCCTGTTCTAAAGTATAAGTGAAAAAACGTTTTAGTTCAGGGGGATACTGATGTACTAAGAACGCTTTTTCATTTTGCAGAGCGGTGTTTTCGCGAATTATTTGCCTTAACTTTAGAATTTTATTAAAACTTTTTAGGTGAGATTTAAAATACTCTTCTTCTGGTACGAAAAAGAGGAGGGTGTTACGTAAGTAATTTAACATTTCCAATTGTTCAGTAGTAGTTCTGTTTTGATATTCACATAGTAGCCTTAATGATTTCTCAGCAAAAATATGAGCGCCATAATTTGTGAGTTCCTCGTCTGGAGCAGGGGCTTGATCAACAAATGCCAAAGCTTTGTATATATGCTCTGGTGTATCTAAAAGACTCACTATCTTTTGAGGATATAAAAGTTCATACTCAATCTCGTTTTCTTCACACATACTCGCTATTTCGATTTCATACTGATGAGTAAAATCAAAATTAGTTACAATATACCATTTATTTATGTTTGTTTGGGTTTGAGACATATGATTTAATATGCCATCATAATCTTTTTTTAGCTTAGCTCTTTTTTGTTCCCAAGGTGTTACCGCATCAGGTCCGTATATTGAATAAAAATTATATGTTTTGTTTTTAACTTTACTTCTAGGCAACCTATCTACAAGAAGGGAGTAGCCATCAATTCCGCCGTCTTTATTAAGTCTAGTTTTCGTATAATTTTTATGTGTAAGTAACAAAATGAATTGTGCGTATCTTTCAAATTCTTCCCGCGTGGCGTTTTGTAGTTTTTTTAGAGTTATCCAACTATTAACTTGCGAAAAATTATTGTCCATAACTTCGCTCCTTTTATTTTCTCTTCCTGTTGAATAATACATAAATTGATGTTACATAATTATCCCTCATTTGTAATTAACGCACAATATATTAAGCTATTGAACACAGAAAAAAAGACCGAATAATTAAGTCAGTCTTTTATACTTTATCTTCAATAAGGTTGCTGCATAACTTTGCGCACAACTTTAGGAGAAGAAAATGATTAAATATTATCTCAAATAGCTTTTTAAAGGAACAATAGGAAACAGAAGTGGCGGTCCAACGTATAATTCACCGGCTGCTATTAACTTTGACAAATCAGGAATTCGATGGTTCTCAACGTCAGTAAGAGAATACTGTTCACTAGTGGATAAGTTAGACACCTCTTCATTTGCAGAATCAAATCCTTTTTTACTATTTCCGTTAAATAATTCATTAATTGTTTTCATTTTTACAACCCCTAATATTTTTTTGTTTTGTAAACACTTTTACAGAACAAGAGAAATATAAACGTTTTTTACATTGTGTCAATTATTTGCTAAGACAAAATTGTATAATGAAGATATAAAAGAACGTTTGGATATTGAAAGGGGAAGCAATTATTAAAGTATCAGTTTTTAATGACAAACCACTTCTTAAAATTATTAATGCTCTACCTAAAAAGTATGGAGAGCAGATGAAAAAGAGCGATGAGATTGTATCTGCTATCTTTTATACAAAAGATGAATTTGTAATAACCTCCAAGCAGGCAAGTAAAGGCATTGCAAAATTAGGGGAGACAAAAAATAAAAAAATAGCAATTGCATATAATTTTACAGCAGAAGCTATAGATATATTTAAGGAAAATGGTTATGATCTTATCCACTATTCAAATTTCACTTGGACAGATGAAGAATGGAAAAGAAGTCTCTCTACAAGGTGAAATAGATATAAAATAGAAAAAAGACTGAATTTCAGTTTCTTTTTGTTTCTAATTGAGTTCAAAATATAATCTATCTAAGGTAGTTCGCTTGTTTATAAGCGAACTACTTTTCTATAAAGAAATTGGAAAATTTATGTTAAAATCAATTTATATACTGTATATAGTTCTACTTAAATTAACTTTATGAAGGGGGAATAGATATGTTTGACGCAGGTTGGCTTAATATCGGCAGTTTAGTGCTTGGACTAATTTCTTGGATACTTCCTATTATTAATCTTATAAAAAATAATAAACAAGAACACAAGAATTGGGTTTTTCTATCAATTATAAGTATTAGTGCTTGTGCTATTTCGATATGTTTCCAGATATTCTACCAAAATTATCTGGTAAAGATTGAAGATTGGTCTGCTATTATGGACACAATGGGTTCCGTGGCATTTGTCTCAACAGTTCTTCTTATCGTTACCATCCTATTGAATGTAATTACACTTATTGTATATCGCAATAGAACAGAGATTTCTTCTTTGTAAAGTTTGAACTATACCCCAAACGAAAATAAAGTTGAACAACAATCGTAGAGACATTGAAAAACGCTTGGATTTCTCCAAGCGTTTTTACTTGCTAGTTCTATTGTTATTTGCGTTTTCCCACTATCAACCGAACCCGTTAGATTCGCTCCGCTGCTTTTTTATTTATAATACAATTTGTAACTACTATTTCTCTACTTTATCCGTTACATAAGGAACTCGTTGATGCTGAGTTGCAAATATAGCAGTTGTAAACTCTTCGATACATATCTCTATATCTCTTGTGCTGAGATCACAGTCCCTTAATACACCTTGCTTTATTTTTTTATAAATAAAGTCTCTAATCTTATTTTCTAACTCTTCAAGAGAAGAGAAAGAAAGTGAGCGGGAATAGGCTTCTGTGGAATCAGCAAGCAATAAAATTCCTTCTTCCTTCGTTTTAGGAGTAGGCGTCTTATACTTAAAATCCTCTATTGAAACATCCATACCCAAGTCGAGAGCTTTTTGATAGAAATGTAATAACACGGTATCTCCGTGATGTGAATGAATAACATCAATTACTTCTTGAGGTATATTGTATCTCTTACACAATTGAACGCTTCGTTCAGAGTGCGCTAATATAATAGCTGCGCTCTCTAAGGGATTAAGAGTATCGTGAACGTTCTTACTTGGATGAGAGTTTTCAATAAAGTATTCAGGATTCTCCATTTTTCCTAAATCGTGATATAAAGCCGCTACTTTTAAAAGCATTGTATTGGCACCAATTCGTTTAGAAGCAGAAGAAACAAGATGTCCTACGTTTCTAGAATGGTCATATGTGCCTTTTGCTTTTCTATACAGTTCTTCAAGGACAGGATGATCATACTTATTTAATTCCGTTAACTTATATATGGTTGCCATACCCAATCCATTTTCAATTAAAGGAATTAAACCGTTGGCTAATATTCCTGACAACAGACCAGAAAAAATTAATACAACTGAGTCGTTAATTAATAATCTTTGATCAAGAGAATAGAAAAGGATAAAGTGTGATAGACCAATGATAACGCCTAGAAGGGTTCCGGTTTTAATAGCATCTGTGAATCGTCTAAAGTCGTTATATAGAAACGATAGGCTTACACCTATAATTAGACTCAATAACATATATACATAATCATCGCTATTAATAAGAAATCCTAAAAAGATAGAAGCGGCTATAACAAACCTTCTTCCCCAAAATACTGCAAATACAATTAGAGAAGTCATAAAAGGAATGAAAAACCAGAATGCGCCGTGCAATAAGAACGATAATAGCGTGACCAATGAAATTAAAAAGAAAGTGAATATGTACTTTCTCATAGAATGCAATTGTTCAGCTAAATATCTACTGCAATAGAAGTGGAAAAGAATCGTGAATAGAAGAATATTTGGGTAATAACGCAAGAAATCTGCCCATTTAAACTTATGGTTAATCATATCTAATTCTTCTAATTTTTGAATGTGATCTTCATTAATTTTGTCATCTTTACGAGCAATAATTTCACCCTTTGTAATCTTTTTATATACAGGGGTTACTTTATCTAATGTTAATTGTTTTTGTTTTTCCGTTTCCTCTTTATTTAATACTTCATTAACTTTTACGCTTTTACTTAGTTTAGGAATTAGATCCTCCCGAATAACAGGGCTAAACAAATACAAGTTTGAGTCATTTACTAACTCATCCTGATACTGTCTTAAATTTTCTTCCCTGACTCCCGCATCGTAAGTTCTTTTTAATTTATTTTTTAAGTAGTCATCAACTCTTACTAACTCGTCTGATGATAAAGTTAATAGATTCTTTAGTTCATCTTCAGAAAGGCTGTAAGGATTACTTAAATTCTTGCTTACTGACGTAAATGTAGAATTCTTTAACGCAGTTTTCCCATTGATTAATGATTGAAAAAACAAATTTAGCTCATTTAATTGGTTATCAGATATTGCTGTGTTTCGATCATATACATTCTTAATTTCCTTAAGAGCTTCGTCTTTTAAATCCTGGGTAGCCTTTTTATCTATATAGGTAGCTGATCTCGGTGCAATAATGTCATTTTTCACTATGCTATCGATTTTGACTTTTGTATAAAAGAAATTCGATGGCTGTGAAGAGAACAGAATAACCAAAGAAAAAAGGAATAGTGCGATAAAGTGTCGGTAAGTCATTAACGTTTTCAACGCGACACCACCCTAATAAAATAAATAAGAGAGGTAAACCCTCTCTTATTTATTCGTAAATTTTTTCGATTTCCCCGTTAGAAATTGAAAAAGAGAAGTCTTTCACTTTCTTTTCCAATTCCTTTTTTGTAAATTTGCTTTTTGGAACGGCTACCGTAATACCTATAGTAGTATCTTTTCCTGATTCTATATATTCGGCATTAGCGCCTACAACATCTGTAGTGCTAACCTTGTTTCCTATTACTTTTTTTAACTCAGTGTCTTTAGGAGTTACATCTACAGAAAGGTATGTACCATTTGAACGTTTATTTTCAACTGCAAAACCATAATATATCCCGTAGCTATCGCGTAAATCATCTACTGTAGTAAAAGGTTTGACTTCTATATCATCAAGATCGCTTTTCTTGTGAAGACCACCACAACCCGCTATCAGTAAAACGAGTGACATCAAAAGTAATAAAGTTTTAATTCTTCTCATTCGCTTTTTTTCCTCCTCAAAGCAGGGAACATTCCAATCTTACTTGCAAACAATTGGAAGAATACTAAATAAAACACTAGTAAGAATAAGCTGAATTCTACCGCTAATTTTGCTGAAGCAAAGGCACCGATAGAAAAGAAAATACAAAATAGATAGATGATCCATACCGTTGTACGATGGCTAAATCCCAAACTTAATAAGCGGTGATGTAAATGAAATTTATCAGGCTGGAAAATAGGCTCTTTCTTTATTTTTCTCCTTATAATCGCGTAGAGTGTATCCGAAATCGGGATGAAGAAAATAAGGATTGGTGTTATAAATGAAACTACTGCAATTTGCTTTAATTCCAATATAGAGATAGAAGCCATAAAGAAGCCGATGAACAACGATCCGGAATCTCCTAGAAACACCTTAGCAGGATGAGAGTTAAAGAATAAGAAGCCAAACAAAGCTCCGCTAAGAATGAGAGATAAAAATGCTACTAAGGAATTTCCTAATAATAAAGATACAATGAAAAATGTTAGGGAAGAGATACCCGCTACTCCACTAGCTAGACCATCTAATCCGTCAATAAGATTAAAAGCGTTAGTAATGCCCACAATCCAGAGAACTGTAAAAGGTATAGAGAGGAATCCTAAATCAAGAGGATTATCTAAGAAAGGCAAATGTATAACCTGAACTGAATAGACATTAATAGAGAAATAGATGGCAATTAACGTTTGAATCACAAATTTTGTCTTTGCAGGTAAGTTGAATTTGTCATCCATTAAACCTAACCCAAAAATCATAGCGCAGCATACAAGGAAATGAACGAATACTGGATTTGTAAATGGATCAAACATTAACTCTAAGAAGATATATGAAATAAAGAATGTAAGGAATACAGAGATACCACCAGAGCGGGGCATTATACCTTTATGTACTTTCCTTTTATCAGGTACATCAATAATTTTGAATTTTAGACCTATCTTAATAGCGAGAGGGGTTGTTAAAAGAGAGAGGATTAGAGAAATGATAAATACGGATATATAAGGAATGAAATCTGTAGTTTTAAATACTTCAATCATTGTTATTTACCCCTTGCTAAGAAAAGGGATAGTCTTATAATACGTACCACTCGCTTTGGTTCAAGGATAACTCGATGAAGCCATTCTAGTCCCAATTTTTGCATCCATTTGGGCGCTCGTTTAATGTTCCCTGACACTACATCAAATGATCCACCTACACCCTGAAAAACGTGCGCATTTAATTGGTTCATATTTTCTTTAATCCACTTCTCTTGAGTTGGACTCCCAAGAGCTACAAATAAAAAGTCAGGTTTTGCTTCATTGATTGTGTTAATAATGTAGTTCTTGTCCATTATGTAACCATCTAAGGCCCCAACTACATTAAGGCCGCTATACCTTTGTTCTAATATGCTTTTGGTCCGTTCGGCAACTCCTGGTTTAGCACCGTATAAGAATACTTTTTTACCTTTTATAGCGGCTAATTCGCAAAGTTGTTGAAATAAATCGCAACCTGTAACTCGTTCTTTAATGTTTCCGCCTTGCCTCTTGGATAAAACAACTACCCCGTGGCCATCAGGTATTTGATATGTAGCGCTATTTAAAAGTTCCTTTAGCTCTTGATCTTTGGTGCCGTGCATAATCTTTTCAGGATTAATTGCAACAATAAAGGATTTCTTATCTTCGTTGATATCATTAAGAAGTTGATGCTTTAAATCTTCGTAACCTAATGTTGTAACATCAAACCCTCTTATATTTTCTTTCATAAAGATTCCTCCTGTTCAAATGCAAACATTATATTTATTTTTCCTGCACAAAAAAAAGCCTTTAAACAGAAAAAGATATAATGTGAGAACTGAAGAACTTCAATTAATTTCTAAAAAAATTCTTATAAAATAATGAAAGATTTTTAAATTTGTCAATTTAGATAGAAATGATTAAAAAAATCAAGGGAATATAAGTCTAATGGTTCAATGTTGTTTGTTAGACACTACGCTAATCACACCCTTAAAGTAACCGTAATATTACTTAATTAACCTTTTTTACACATCTAAGGTCATATTTATCTATTGAATTTCTATGCAAAATTGAATTTAAAATTATTTTAGTGAAAACGAATTAAAAAACAGTAAAAACCTGTTAAAACTATGCTATACTAGTGAATGGGCTTTTTTAGTAATTAAAGTAATTATTAGTTTTAAAACCAACAAAAGAACATATTAGGGGGATTTTATGAAAAAGTTTAAAAGAGTTAGTGCAGTTGCTTTAGGCTTCGCTTTATTGTTCTCGCCGCTTGCTCCGCAAACAGTTGCAGAAGCAAAAGTAGTATGGGGAAATCAAGAGCTGGTTAAAGGTCAAATAGGTCGTATCACAGTTTTAAAGAACACCAACCTTTACACCATTAAAAACAACAAATTGGTAGTGGCTAGAAAAGTTACAAAAGGGCAAGTATTCCGTGCATATTCTTATTCTAGTAAGTTTGGTGGTCTTTATGGCGTATCAAAAGATACTTACGCTCAAAAGTCATCAAGTATCAAGTATGAAAAAGCGCCTAGTGACAAAGTTCAAGCATTAGGAGTAACGGTTACAAAGAAGTCGTTAGCAAGTAACATTAGTTACCCGCAGGTCTCTGGTCTTATTAACAAACCATTTGAGGCTAGCTATAACCGAAAGTTCTTAAATATTGCTAAAGAAGTTCAGCAAGAAAATAAGGAATTAAAGGAACTTGAGAAGGAAGACCGCGAAAACGGTTGGTCAGTAGGTCCTTATTATCAAAATATGAAATACTCTGTACCTTACAATCAAGATAATATTTTAAGTGTGGCTGTTACCAATGATATGTACTCTGGCGGAGCACACGGTATGGCTTGGATTGATACTTACAATTACGATTTATTGAAAGCAAGACAGATCAATTTAAAAGACATTATTAACAATAATACAAAGTTAAGCAAAGTTAACAAGTATATTCGTAATGAAATGATTGCTCGAAATAAAAAGGGAGCTCAATTCGAGGTTAATGAATTTAAATCTGTTAACTTAAAAGAGGATCAATTCTATTATACAAGTGGTGGAATTGCCATTATCTTTGGGGAATATGAGTACGGACCATATTCTAACGGTATTAATAGCTTTAAAATCCCGTATTCTGTTTATAAGTAATGACTATATGTTAATTATTGCGAAATGTGAAAAAAGAAGCTTAGGGGCTGTGGGGACGGCTCACAAGCTTCTTTTTAATTTCTAAAATATTATATTAACCAATTTTGTATATCGTGATCGTCTAATATTAAAGTATGAATAATAAAAAGAAAAATGTTAATAATAATCCTACGGGCTTGTAGCTCAATTGCAGAGCAGCCAGTCGTATACTCCTATACAACTGTGCTTATTGTGGGTTCGAATCCCACTAAGCCCTTGTAGATGTATGATGGATACTTCTACCTTCTCCTTTAAAGTAGAGTCAAGTTAATGAAAAACAGCTAAGGTGCATTACACCTTAGCTGTTTTTCATTAACTTACCTTATCCATTTTGCTTTTATTAATTAATGAATATAGAAGCATTCCAATAAAGAAAATAAAGAAGATAACGTCAAGAAGTCCTGTATGTACTGAAATAACTAATAATGTTGTGATAAAAGCGTAAGAAATTTTGTAATGACTTTGACCTGTTGCTTTTAGTCTGTTATAAATAGCGGTTAATAAGAATGATATTAAGCCAATTCCAATAACTAAAAGAATATAGCCGCCGTCCAAGAATAATTGCCCTAAAAGGCTAGGTGTTGTCGTTCTACCTTCTCTTGTAACAGGAATTCCATTTTCAGAGAAGTGATTCACTTTATCTGTTACGATAGCTCTCGGAGAAGAATTTGTTCCAGGCAAGATAGTTTTAATCGCAGAAGAATGTAATTCTCCATACATAGGACTGTTTGTATGAGTGTATTCAACAATTCGACTAAGAACGATCTTTCCATTTACAAACTCTGCTGTTACTACTTTAAACCATTCCGGCATTTCTTTTGTTTTAGCAATAGCTGTCTTCGTTTTGTGATCCAATTTTACCGGTTGTGCTGGAGCTTTATTAAATGCAACTGTCTTATCTTCGTGAGATACGCGCATATGTCCAAATGCTGAGAAAGCAACAGAAACTACAATTAACATAATAGCAACTACTCTAAAGCTAAAACGTTTAAAAGAGTAATGAAAGAATAATACCAAAGTAAAGACGATCATAAATAGGTTTGTGCGATAGCCAATTAATACATAAAGAGTTAAAACAACAATACTTGAGAGAATAAGTAGTTTAATAGCCGCTTTTTGGTTTAACTGTTTCTTAGTAATGTATTCTGTTACTAGAATTAAATATCCAAACCAAAAGAAAGCAGAAAGAAAGTTTAATTTAGGGTTAATGTTTCTTCTGATTGACTCATCTAAGATACCAATTTGTCCTGTAGAGAACAGATATATTAAACTAAGTAGTCCAACTATCGTTAAAGCAGAAACGCCTAAATAAAACAATTTAGAAAACCAGGGCACCGTTACGCTTGGTAACGTTACGTTCTTTTTATTAACATAGTAATAAACAATATAATAAACCAGTAGGGAGACGATAATCAAAGGGTACGTGGAGTACTTTAAACCGAAAACGTCTGAACGTGAGTGGTCAAATATATTACCAAAGAGATGATAACAGAATAAGACAAAGGGGAAGAAAACGGCAGGGGAGAATAAGTCGACTGCCGATAATTTTTCATAACCTTTTTTCAATTGTGCTAGCAAAAAATTTCCTCCTTCATTAGAAATAGTAGATATTAATATCTTCCATACAAACTTTTTTAAAGAAGTGTTTTGTGTCTAACACAAATGCATCTTTTTTCATTAATTCACGAATCTTTTTATAATCCAATGATGACATTTCTTCTTGCTCGCACAGAACAAGAAGTACATCTGCATCTTTTACAGCATCATAAGCACTTTCATCTTTAAATGAATAAGTTGTCGGAACTGCTGGATCGTATGCTCTTGTTTCCTTGGTTTTTCCAACAAATAACTCAGAGATGTAAACAGGTGGACTAATGCGATCATCATTTGAGAAATCCTTCATTGCTAATCCGAAAATAACAATTTTACTTTCAGAAAGGTTTTTACCCAATTCATTTAGTTTATCCTCAACCATTTTTACGATCTTATTAGGAATTTCGTCATTGTATCGTCTAGCTTCCTGAGAAATAGAAAGTTCATTTAAAATCCCTAACTCTTTTGCTTTTGGCACAAGGTAATGGAATGCATTTGGTAAGCAATAACCGCCGACGCCCGGGCCCGGAGTTAATAAGTTTACTCGTGTATGGGTATTAGCCATTTGAATTAATTCTCTTGGATCAATTCCCATATGGCGTGCCATCGTTGCGTATTGCTGCACCATAGCTATATTTACATCTCGTTGAGCATTCTCAATAACTTTAGACATCTCTACAACTTCAATAGCTGAAGCAATGTGTGTTTCTGCCTTTGTAACAATTGTTAATGCTTCTCTTGCTTTCTCAGCACTTTTACGAGTTACACCGCCGATAACTAAAGGCATATCTACGAACTCCTTAAATGCTTTTCCTTCCGCAATACGTTCAGAAGCATAAGCTAAGTGGAAATCTTCTCCCGCTTTTAATCCGGAAAGCTCTAATAAAGGTTTAAAGAACTCATTAGTGAACCCTGGAACTACTGTACTACGTAAAATAACTGTATCGCCTTTTTTTAGACGTTTAGATAAATCAACTGCCACGCTCTCAATAGGACCTGTAGTAAGCTGTCCGTCTTTAACAGGGATACCCACAGTGATGATATATGTATCAACACTCTCCGGTAAATCTAGAATAGAAGTTAAAGCAGAAAAACGTTCGTTTCTAATTTGGTCTTTTAAGATACTCTGAATAGTTAAGTTATTGTAACTTTCTTTGTGGTGAGTATGACCTTGATTAATTTCTTTTACGAGCTCTTTATTAACGTCTACTCCATATACTTTAGCGTTGTTCATAGAAAAGCTTAAAGATAGTGGAAGGCCGATAAAGCCTAAACCTATTACGGAAATTTCTTTCAACAATTATCACTCCTATAATGTGTTATATACATTTAAAATTTTATCGATTTGTTTTTCAATAGTATGTTCCTTTGAATTATTGAACCCATTAATTGAAAATGTGTTCTTTAATGCTGGACTTTCATACAGCTCTAATATTTTTCTAGAGAAATCATCGTTATCCCCTAAATTAACTAAAAAACCACTTTGATTATCTTGAATGATTTCCGGAACGCCGCCAACGCTATGTGTGATAACTGGAGTTCCACAAGCGGTACTTTCCAAAGCCACTAGGCCAAATGCTTCGCGTTTTGTTGGGAAAACGAAAACGTCTGCTGCGTTGAACCACAAAGGAACTTCACTTTTAGGAATAGAAGGGTGGAAGGATACATTATATAAATGTGCATACTTCTCTTGTAGTTTAGCTTTTTCTTTGCCGTCTCCAACCACAATAAAATGAAAGTCATCTACATCCTTTAAGTTATCAATAACTTTCTCAAATACATCAATACCTTTGTCATTAATGATTCGGCCCAAAAATAAAATGTTGAATTTGTCTTGAGGGAGTTGCAACTGCTTTGTCACCTGTTCTTTATCTTGCGGAAAAAACAACTTATTATTTACGCCACAATGAATGGAGTGTGAATGGGGGGAATGTTGAGGAAACCGCTTAATAAATTCTCTTTGTAAATAATCGCTAACTAAAATAATTTCATCAGCTGATTTGAGCAATTTAGACATTAACTTATCTTTTTTACCTCCACCTTTTAATAAGTCGCTGCCGTGATAAGTGAAGACAATTTTCTTTCTAAATAGGTACTTAAGAATAGGAGCAACAATAGCGGTAGGGAAGACGTAATGGAAATGGTATATCTTATTACGAGGATTAAAGGCTGATAAAAGAGTCTTACCCCAAAGGGAAAAGTATTTTAAAAGGGCTCTTTTTTTATTTCCTTCGGCTCGGTCATAAGAAACAATTCTTTTTATTTTTACATTCTGTTTTTCAAGTTCTTCGCTCTGCTCTCTAACGAATGAACCATATGCAGGATCATTCAATGAAGGATACATATTAGACACAATAACTACATTATTTTTCATATTTTCCTCCTAAAAAAAACACTCTAAATATAAAGAGTGTTTTTCTTTAAAAGGTGGAAAACCTTTATTTTGTTTGGGTTTGTTGTGCAATTTGCTTCTGTATAAAATCTTTTAAGAATGTTACATCCATCGTGTATGTTTTATCTTTGAAAATAACATCAGCTTTGTTACTATCTGTTACGCCTTCTAATTTAAATGAACCGCTTTGAATTGTATATTTCTTCGTTGCAGGATCATAATTAAAATCAGCATTGGAGAGTTCCTTCTCAATAGCTGGTTGAATTGTTTTTGTCGCAAATTCGTGTGTAGCTTTTATCGGCTCATTGGAGTTATCTAAAAAGTGTGCACCAAACACTCCTAAAGCTCCTAGGATTAAAATAATAACTACTACTTTTATAAGTGTGGAAGCAATTCTTAAAATAAAAGGCAGGATTACAAAAAGTACTACACAAACGATGATGATAGTTAACAAGTGATCTAGTACAAAATTAAGCATTAAAAAAACCTCCTTTTATTAAAACATTAATAATAGAATACCATATACATTTTTAATACACTAAAAAAGAGGAATTATTCCTCTTTTTTAGTGTATTTTTAGCGGAACATAGCGTTCGACCAATTATAGCCGTTTTGAATTAAGTTCTTTTGATAATAATATCGGAAGTTTTCAGTCGCTTTAAATTCAAATGTGTACTTACCAGGATTTAAATACGGTATTTTCGTATTTGATATAGGGTACTTCACTTTTGAATCTGTATAAGAAGCAGGTTTTGCATATTTCTTAGAAGCAACATCAGAGTTTGGAAGGAAGAATAAAACCTCATCGCATCCATATTGATGATCGATATCTAATACTGAATCGTTATAACAAGTACTAGGAATATTATAAGAAACCGTTCCTATAGCGATTGTTTGACCTTTTGAATTATCTTTGTTCTTCTTATACACTTCGAAGTTAAACGTTCCTCCAGTAGGCATATATCTTCCACGTTCTTGATAATAGCCATTTACTGTTTTATTAGGGAAGAACATTGAGTCAAAGTCTCCAAGCTGATTAGCATTTTCAGTTGTTGGAAGTTTGTAAATTTGAGAGAAGTGGTTTGGATTTTTCACACTTGTCTCTGGTGTAGTTACTGTATATTTAGGAATTGGCTCAGGGAAGAAGCGATATAGAGCATAATGATAAGCTTGCATTCCGCTTTCAACCGTAGTAGATGGATATGTAGGGTAGTGACCGGCACAAATTTTAATAGGGCCAACGCCACCTGAAGTTACGAAGTAATTAGTAATGCTATGATTTACCGAACTACATTCCGTAAAGGTGCCTACATTTGGTCTACTTGGGAAGTAATTTAGAGTATCCTCGTCCTTGTTGTTTGTATATAAAGGATTACCCTCCCAATCAACCTCTCCTGTATAATGAGCTAATTGAGCAACTACACGGAATTGTACAGATTGATACGTATTTGAATATTTGTTTTGGATGTAAGTTAAGAATTTGCTGCGATCAATAGTAAAGTAATAGTCTTCACCGTGATTTAATGTGAATGCTGGCATAAAGTCAGGATCTATACCCATAATGTGTGTGTCGTCCGATGGGTCATCTGTAAACTTAGTATCAAACACATCAATTCTAAACTTACCAGGGCTAGTGCCTGTTGGGTTATAACAAGATACGCTTCCTGTTACACCACAATTTTCTTTTGTTTGAGTAAACATTTTATTTGAAACTTTAACTTTCACGTTGCCAATTGTATTATCTGTACTGTCGTTATCCACAATTACTTTTACAACCATATCAGGATTTCTTACTGTTATCGTTTTAGAGTCACTGTTATCAGATGTATCTACGTCATTATCAACTTTTAAATTTACTTTAAAAGTAGTAGGACCTGTATAATCTTTAACTTCTGGAGTTTTGTGGGTAGTCGTATAAGTTACGCAGTCTCCGGCAGCTAATAAGCCAATTGTTTTTGTAGAAGCTGTTTGACCAGTGAAACCATAACTTAAAGTAGCATTTCTATATTCAAAGTTTCCTATGTTACATACTTTATATGTAACATCTACAGATTCATTTGAATGAGGATACGTTGGAGTGTTACTAATAATTTTCACGCTACCATTTATTGTTCTATCAAGGATTGTAAAAGGTTTTGTAGCAGTATTATTTGTTCGATCAGACTCTTTAGCAGGGTTTGAATCATCTTTATTAACAGTCATATAATATGTTTTGTTAGTATCAGATGATACAGTAGGTGCTACCTCACTAATATTTCCTGTATAACACTCTTGCTCGTCAATAACTGTATTAATTGTCTTAGATTTAGACTGGCTACTGTTAGGTCCATAATTAATAACAGGGTTTTCAACAGACATCTGACCTAAGTTACATACAGTATAGTTTACTGTATAACTTGAACCTTCATAAACAGAGGAAGGGGTAATCTTGTTGATTTTAATACTTAAATCGCGATTTTCCTGTAAAAACAGTTTATACGGTGGTAAATACAGTGTTGCAAAGTAATAGTAAGTACCTCCGTCCATTTTTATAGCTTGATATAAATTAAATACACCAGCGGCATAGTCATCAGGGAATAATTGTACACTTGCATAATCCTGTAAATTATTACCCATAAGCGAAACTCCTAAAGCGGTGTTGACTTGAGGAAAATAACCTCGTTTACCAAGAGAACAGTCTGTGCCGCATTGATCCCAATAAAATCTGTCATATGCTCGGTCTAGTTCACCAGCTGGTGATTTTGTTGTATCTGTCGCTGGATCTCTATAAGTAGGTGTGACAGTTCCAGGTGCTAATGCATATGGCTTCGTTGGACTGTTAGCAATATTAGCCTCTAAGTTTTTATTTTCCCAAGGATATTTTATAAATTCACGTGTTTTAATATAGTCAATACCACCTTGGATATCCGGATATTCAGGGTTATTATATTGAATACCGTTTTCGTTATAACCTAAGAATAACCATTCTCCGTTTGAACCTATCTTATTAGCTTTTCTTCCTTCTGTAACTACATCTGAAGGAGTTCCATATACAATAAGACATCTATTTATTGCTATGTCCCTGTTAATGGATAGAGTTTTTCCGGCTTTCGAAACGTAAATTGATTGCTTAACTTTCGCTAATTTTAAGTATTCATCAAATTTGGCCGATGAATCTACTTCTGATATGCGGTCTGAATCAGGATTACACCCATATAATTCTTTAGCTTGGACGCTCTCGTTTAAAGCAGGAATAGAAGACGATAAGGTGAGGGCACCAGCAAACATAAAGGAGAGCAGAAAACCTGTTTTAACTATTTTTTTCTTATTCATTTTGCTCACCTCCTTCTAAAAAAGATGAATAAGACGATGGCTACTACGATAGCAATCCCTGCAATAATATAAGTCGTTACACTTTCGTACCACTTAACTTTTAATTCTTCAGCATATTTTTCTGTTACATTATACAGTTCTTGTTTATCAGAGTACGGAGTGAATTTTGTAAGGAATTGTTTATTATCGTTGTAGCTTGAATACAATACTTCCTTGTCAGATTTTGATACACTCACTTTTGTATCTTGGTTTATGTATTTTAACGATAAATACAAGCTATCTGAAACTGAAGGTGCGTATTCTTTGGAAACGGAAATTTTTGAGTAGGGGATTTCGGGGATGAATTGAAGGAATAATTCATTTAGACCTACTACGTTGTTTACTTCCTTACTGTCATAGTATTTAGCAAGTAAAGCTGTTACTTCTTGAACAGCATTAGGATCCTTAGTCTTAACTTTTTTCTGTATGACTTCTGGAACATCAATAAAGTTTATATACTTATCGCCTTTTTTATCAGTGTCAGTATATTTAAGCGTCCTAATTAACGATTGTCCATCATATTTCTCACTAGTTAACATCAGTGATGGAAATTCATATTTCTCTTGTTTAGCTTCTACATTAGTTGTAGTACTTGTTAATACAAATGCCGGAACTAATAATGTAGTTAGCGTAAACGTAGTTATAAGTTTTTTCATAGTTTCACCCCTTCTAAGAAATGAAGTTTCCTATTAAGAATATAGTCGTGAATTGGCTAAAATCAAGGAGAAAAGTAAAACAAGACTTGCTAATAAAGTCTTAAAATTGTGTCCTTAATTTAAAGAGATCTGTAAGTTGATATAGGGAGTTAATGTTAAGGTTTTTAATTTCGTTTAAAAAACAATCCTCAGCAGAATTAATAAAAACACCTATTGGCACGCTAGTCTTGTTTAACGTTTTTAGTAAGGTTAGTTCATCTTTATTGCCGCTATTAATTTCCAATATAATTTTGTGATAACTGTTATTTTCACACTCTTCGATGATCTTTTGGATAAACTTATTAGTTAAGATTACTCGGTTTGGTTCCGATAGAACCCCATTTTTATAAAGTTTCCTTCGTTTTTGTTCCTGAATTTGAATATAAAAATGTTCTGCTTGAGATGATAGGTTTTTATTTAGATAGCGGAGTAAGTAAGGCTTAATCTCAAATTCGTTTTTATACAAGGAACAAAAAGAGAAATGGAATAACATACTATTAGAAAGTAATAAAATTTTAGGTTTCAACTTAATTCTCCTTTCTTATACGGGGGTGAAAAATGGTAGCATACATAGTTGCTATTGTTCTATCAGTTACTCAGCTTGTGTTCTCTCGCTATATAAACGCTACAAAAACAAAACCACTCCACGAAACAAGCGCGAAAATAAAAGAGGAATTACTTACATATTTAGAGGAGCTTGAAAAGGAGTACTCCATTGAATCAAAGGTAAGCTTGTATCGTTTAAGAGTTTTAGGACTGTTTACAACCATACAAGATGAAGATAAAAAAGAGGAGATTCGCGCTCGAATGAAGGAAATTGTTATAGAAAATAAAGGACAACCAAAGAGGCTTTTGTTTTTTACTATATTGCCTATAGCGAGTGCTTCATTCTGTGCTATACTCTTAGCGTTTGCATTTCGTACTGAGCCAATTTTTTGGCTATCAATAATCTTAAACATACTAGTAATTCTTTTGTTCATTTCAAGAAAAATGTGGGGTTTTTTAATTGTGTTTGGTACCATAGGATTCTTTTTGTACCCGCTATTACCGTCACATCTTGCCTTATTTGCAACAATAAGCCCGCTGTTTTACTTAATACGAATACTTAAGAATTCACGTTCTAAAAAACAAAAAGAAGAGCTAAATTAGCTCTTCTTAATTTTTGGATAGAAAATCTTCTAGAATGTTGCAGTACTCCTCGAGATGCTCTTGTTCATCATCTAAAACTTGTTTACGATCTCTAATTTCGAAATATAAAGAGGCAAATTCTTCGATAGAAAACACTTTTGTATTTGAAGAAGCCGGTTCAAAATCACCAATCGCTAAAATCTCTAAATCTAAAGCGTGAGCTACTTGTTTAAACTCTGATGTTCTATCACCGGTCTCAATATACTGAACGTTACTATACATATATTCTAAATAATAATAAACGTACTCTTTTCGAGCTACCAATACTTTCACAAACCACACCTCCTGGAATTTTATATTGAATTAGTGCTTCAATAATAATCTTGTTTAATTATTGCTGTGTCGAACATTGAACTTATCATACTTAAAAAAATAGAATTAGTAGGAAAATTTCAAAGAAATATTAGAGAGGAATGGTTAAGTGAGTAACTCGTTTCTAAGAGGCGCGTTTATGCTAACAATTGCATCATTTATCGTAAAGATATTTGGGTTTATCTACGTTATTCCTTTCGTAGCAATGGTTGGAGAACAAAAGTATATTTTATTTGAATATGCGTACAAGCCATATATTATTTTGTTATCTATCGCTACATTAGGTATACCAAGCGCGGTTTCAAAATTTGTATCAAAATATAGAGAAAAGGGAGATTTCCATATTATTAGAGCTTTAATTAGCTCCGGTTCTATTGGAGTAACCGTTATGGGGATAGCTTCTTTTTTATTGTTGTATTTTGGAGCTGATACGGTAGCTTCTTGGCTTGTAGATCCTGCTGATAAAACAGGGAATACTATTCAGGATGTTGCTTATGTTATTAAAATGGTTAGTTATGCGCTAATCGTTGTCCCGTTACTGGCAATGACACGCGGTTTTATCCAGGGGTATCAAGAGATGGGGCCAACAGCTATATCGCAAATTATTGAACAGATTGTTCGTATTGCAATTATCTTATTAGGTACATATATTATTGTAGTTGTAATGAAGGGATCACCAGTTAAAGCGGTAGGTTTAGCTACATTTACAGCGTTTATTTCAGCGGTTGCAGCTCTGTTGGTTATAGGCTGGTATATGACTAAAAAGAATTTTGGAATTAAAAATGCTAAAGGGAAGGTTTCATATAAAAAGCTCTATAAAGAGTTAGTTATTTATGCTATTCCTTTCGTATTTGTAGGCCTAGCGATTCCGCTGTTCCAAAGTATTGATACGTTTATGATCAACAACGTTTTAATGAACAAAGGATACAATCTTGGACAAGCAGAGCTAGTAAATACCTTAGTTGCTTTAATTCAAAAGATTATAGTAATACCTGTAGCATTAGCAACCGCATTTAGCGTTTCTTTGGTAGCTTATGTAACCAAAGCGCATCAAGGAAATAGAATTGGTGAGATAAGAAATCATATTAACCAATCATTTAAAGTAATGATGATTTTTGTTCTCCCATCGACAGCGGGTATGCTTATCTTATCAAGACCTATTTACGGATCGGTATTTGGTACAGGGTATTTAGAACAAGGTGGCACACTTATGGCTTGGTATGCTGCAAGTGCGTTGTTCTATTCAATGTTCTCAATTACATCAGCGGTACTTCAAGGCTTAGATCAGCAAAAATGGGTTGTATACAGCTTACTAGTTGGTCTTGCGGTTAAAGTTGTTTCTAACTATCCGCTTATTCTCATATTCGATGGAGAGGGGACTGCTCTTTCTACATATATTGGTTTTGGGGTAGCAATTGTAATACAAATGGCTCTTATTCAGAAAGTAGGAAAGTATAAGTGGTCAGAAAACTACACCTCAATAAAAAATGTTATTAAACAAACACTTGCTATGACAGTAGCATTAATTCCATTAGGAGTAATCTCTTACTTTTTCACTTCATACATCTCTCAGGCAATTATCTTATTTTTAGGATTACTTATTGCAGGAATCATCTATTTTATCCTAGCTTACAAGAACAAAACATTATTCGAAGTAGTAAGTAAAAGTAAAGTGGATGGACTGTTAAAAAAATTAAAATTAGCGTAAAGAAAAGCTCATTCTTTGGAATGGGCTTCTAATTTTTATATAAGTGAATCAAATAGGAATACTAAGGTGAAGAATGTCAGCATATGAATAAGAGGTGCGCTTTTTATACATTTTTCTGACGTACATCGCTTAGAGAAACCTTGTGACACCAAGGATGTATAAAAAGCTGCATAAAGCAGAAATCGTAGCCTTATGAGAACCCTTATGCGAGAAGGGTTCTTTTTTGTGGTGGGTTTCGGAAAGAGTGATTATGTTAACTAACTTTGTATATCGCATACATAAAAATTTGTAGTTTTAAGAATTCTTCTTTTTTACAAATAGCGCTAGGGTTAGGCATATTGTACAAATAATTAAAATAGCAAGTTGGCTCAAAATTACACCTCGAATCAATCTTCAAATTTAACAGGACAACCAATGTTTTATCTGTAATTTAACAATAACATATTTCCATTAAATTGGAAAAGGATCGATAAGAGGTATTATGTAAACTTGTTTTGTATATGATATTCATATTTAATTTCTATAAAAAGGGTAGTTTGCTTAGATAACTTCTGTTAAATTAAAGTAATTCGGTTATATAAAGTTATGTAAGGGGCATTTTATGAAAAAGAAAAGTGGTTTAAAATCATTTTGGAATCTTAGTATTATCGCAACTATAATTTTTGCTTTTATTCCAAAGGTTGGTATTAGGGTTGAAGGGCCTTATCATTATTTTGGCTTTCCTGCTGATTGTTTAATATATTATAAAGGTCCAAGGTTAACTCCTGATATAATAGGTATCGTATTTAATATTGCTTTCTTTTATTTTGTTTTCTTTATTTTAAACAAAATATTCAACAAGATTTTAAGAAGTACTATAAGGTAATGAGGAAAGGAGCACATTAAGTGCTCCTTTTGGTTCCTGTAATAATGATTATATTAACTGATGATATATGAAGTATCCTGGTTAAACAAGATTGGATTCTTAGACCTGTTATTTAAAATTTTTAATTTTTTCTTCAAGCTCACTATATTCTTTAGACCCCTGACTTGGAGGCTCTTTTTCATCTTGTATTGCTAACCATTCTATTGACCCTGTAAGAAATGAAAAAATTAAAATTCCCAGTTGCGACACAGAAATAGAGGCCATAAAAGCATTTATTATGTTTATTAAAACGAAAGTACTAGTAATATTTAGAATTAGTGCTAAAATTCCTTTGCTAGAACTAAGTATTTTCATTGATTTTAAAGCTTTTAAAAGTGATGATAATAACAAATTTAATGGAACTTCTAAACCACCATATAGAATAAAAAATAGAATTAAACTCCCTATGGAATCGTAATTCAACCCTAAACCCTTTAAAACTATATATTCAAAAAAGGTAAAGAAAAGAGCGACTATAGTCACTATAGCAATACATAGGATGATGGTTTTCGTTTTTTTAATATTAATCCTCTCCCTTTACTTCTTTTGCAATAATTTTATTCCTTGTGTACTTTATTTAATTGTAAAATATTTCTTGTGATATTTAAATAATATTTATACAATTTTCAACATTTGTATATCTGAAAATTATTTACCTGTACAGTTCCTATAAAAAACATTATGTTAATTACAAATTGTATATCTTATGTATTGTTCTTCTTACTTGGTTTTAAATACTTTGTAAAATAAGCTGCAAGTAATAGCAATATCATATTAACAATCCAACTTATAGCACCGTTATAATTTAGCCACATTGGTAAAATACAATTAATAGATATGACATAAAAACATAAACTGGAAAGAAGTTCTTTAGGTTTAAAACCTACTTTTTTTATTCTAGTTCGTATGATAAAAAAGTAGAACACAGTGGTTAACAGTAAAAGTGGTATTACTAGATGTAACAAATAAAATACACTCCTATTTCTTTATTAATCCTTTATGGGGTTATTTTACCATATAATTGAATCTGTTCCGATAATTTTGATTATGTTTACTGAGATTGTATAAGGTATTCATTAATAATTTAATTTATTATCAATATAATTATTGCTAGAATTGGAATATATAGTTTTTACTTATTAAATAAGTGAGGTGAACTATTTGGAGCATAAAACTAAAGAAAAAATCAAGAATGGACTATTAATACGTCTCTAGAAGTAGTAACATTAGCCTGCCTAATGTGTGGTAAAATTTAGTTAAAATACTTTTTTTACAGTGGGGGTACAAATGGAAGTAATTATAACAAGTGTTTTTTCGGCTATCATTATATTTATTACTGTCTTTTTTTTGATGAAGGCGTTCTTTATCGCATACAAGCGAAACGAAATATCACGTCGTCAATTTGTTTTCTTTTCAACCTCTTCAATTGTAACGGGTTTAATAATTGCTTCCGTCTTGCCTTTTGGTTATCAAATGATAGTTAACTACATCTACTGATATGTAAGAGCGCACTTTTAATTAAGGATTTATTAGAAATAAAACACTAAAGAAATTTAATGTATGCAAAATTATAATAGAAAATAAAAGAGCACCGACTGTGTATTCGTTAACACCGGTGCTCTTTTATTTAGTTTTTTAAGACCATTAACCCAAAGTTAACAAGGTCTGGCTTAGTAATGTTTGTAATGTAGTAATGCTCTTCAAATTTTTTCTCTTTGTTTGTTTTTACTTTTACATAATCAAAGTCAATAATAACATCATTGTAAAACATTGAATGCGGTCCTTCGGGAACGAAAACGTTGGCTAAAGAAATAAAATGGGGAGGGATGCTTAACTTTTTAAGTTCTAATAAGAGGCATTTGTTTAAGTAGACTTTTCGGCCATCAGGGTATGATCTAAAAAACTCAGGTTCCTGAATATCGTTAATGGCATCTTTAAGGCTTGAAATCCATTTGTTTTCAAAAATATTTAGACGTTTCATATCTAAGAAATAGATCTTATTTGGCTGTTTTATTTCTATATCAAACAGAATGTTTTGTTCAGCGTAGTAATATGTACTACGCGTTTTCTCAACGCGGCTCACTAGTCTTGCTGTGGCTCCAAGAAAGATACCTTCGTGCAAGTCAATTTCTTGCGCTTTTCTTTTCGTATCCTCTGTTAGATAAACTTCATAGTTAATGCCATTCGAAGAGAAATCTTTAATACGAATCATTATTTGTACACCTTCCATCTTTACATAGTCCAACTGATTATATTATTAGGGTTTATCAAAGAGAATAGGACAGAAGGACAAAGAGAAGTTTTCTCTTTTCCTAAGAGATAATGGGCTGTATTGCCCTAATAGATCAGGTTTTTAGGTTGAATAGAAAGTTAAATATTCTGATAAATTTTTAACGGAGTATTGCTTTTTTTAAAGAAATGGTTATAAAAGAATAAAGGGGGCGGTGAAAATGCAATATGTACAAGAAGAACTATTTCATTTTCTGGAGGACTCATCGTATTTCTATGAAAAAACTCCGGCTGTTACTATACAAAGGAGTGATGACTCCGCTGCTAGAGCAGGGGAACTAACGCATATAATTTATACATTTTTTGATCAAGAAAACCCTAATCAATCAATTGCGGAAATCTCTATACCTGTAAATAACCCATCTGAAGAAATAAAATGGAAGTTTATACAAATGAGTGAAGACACTAATAAACCAACCTTTCAGTCTTTAAATCCTGATATTCACTTAATGCCTGAATGGTTTCGTCCTTTGCTATTAGAAACACAAGTACTGTATGAGAGAAAAACTTTATTGTTTAGAGTGTTCTCTCCAACTAAAATAAAAAGCTGATAATCTATATCAGCTTTTGTTCTGTAATAAGGTCATATATTTTTGTAGGCGGAAAACATCATTCATAATTTCGTTCTTAAAAATGGAGATATAAGCTTCATTTTCGCTCTTTTTTTCCTTTGTTAGAATTAAATTTAATCTGAATTGTAGTAAGCGGTCAGATGCAATTAATTCTTTTACCACACATTCTTCGTAAGCGATTGATAAACGCATTAAAACTTCCCCTCTCATAATTAACTTATACACATTATAAGAAGGTAGAATAGGCAGAAAAAAGGGAAGAGAGCCTATAATTTCGGTTAAATTAACAAAAAAGGGCAATAAGCCCTTTTAAGCAACACGTATTAGTTTTTTTGCGTAATGTAAGTATTTTAAAGAACGATTTAAGTAAAATTTATTTGTTTCACCATATTCTAATATAAATAAAAATCGCTTTTTATCTTTTTTGGTTAATAAGTTTCCTGACCAAAAACTAATTAGCGCTAAACGTAACACTTCTAAATAGTAATATGGGAAGACTACAGAATCAAATTTAAGTGAGTATTGATCATACACTTCCCCTGTATAACCTTTTATTTCACAATCTACTGATACTTGCTGCTCTATAATACGAATATTTTTAAAGGAAACTTTAACGGGTTCGCCGGCTAAAGAGGTTTTTTCTTTCTGAGAGTTTAGTGCTTCTTTAAAACATTCATCAATAAAAGAAGACATTTCATTCTTTACTAATGGCATATTTAAATCCTCCAACTAATTTAGATTAACTTATATATAATTCTACAAATAATAAGTAAAGCGATAGCAGCTAGGGCAGATACCCAAACTACAGGTTTTGAAGCAACATTTAATATGTGAGTCAGAACTGTGTCATCGTTACTTATATTAGATAAAGATTTATTGTTTAAGAAATCCATTTTTCCTTCTTTTATATTTGAGTTTAATGCACTAGGAGAGATAGTAAATGAATTATTTATTTGAGCTGCTTCTTGATATAGAACCTCGTCATTTTCAAAATGGTAGAATTCTAGTTCGATTAGAGTGCCTTTAAATTCTTTCCAGAAAATTGTCGTATGAATTTCTCCAAAAACAGAAGAAGTCTGAACTAATTGCAACTGAACTGTTTCGTTCAGTTCGTCTATACTATAGCTCTTAATCGTTCTACCTAACTCAATTTCAATCGGATCCAGCGGTTTATGCATCTTTTGTTTATCTGTTGGTGTTTTTTGCACATAATCAATAAGTTTTTTATATAATGTATACTTTTTGTCATCTGAAGTTAAGTGTCTTATATACATTTGAGAAGAACCATCTTCTTTAGTAAACATTGCTGGAGAGTTCTTTCTTATTTCCGGAGAAAGACTTTGTTCCATTTCTGTAGAGAATATGTACCAGTCATCCGGAAAAGTAATAGTGTACTGGAAGTCCTTGTTATAGTAAATGTTATTTTCCTCCGCAAAAATATGTTGTTGCGGGAACAAAAATGCCATTAGAAGTATCGTAGGAATTAGTCGTTTAAACATATAAATATAACCCCTCCTTATAGAGATGACTTATATAAGTTTTCAGTTCCAAAGTAAAGAAAACAAGCAAAAAAAATAAGAGTGGGTTATCACTCTTATTTAAAATCATATTTAGTTTCTAACTTACTTATTTTCCATTTACCGTTACTAACCGGTTTGAATGTAAACACCTGAACAATATCATAACTATCATATTCCTGCTCTAGATTTACTCCCGATATATTTAAAGATACACTGACTATAATGGCATCTTTTGATATTTGATCATAAGAAATTTCCTTTAGTTTATAATCATAATTGTATTTTTTAAACGTATCCCGGTATTCATCATATAAGTCATAATATTGTTCACTATCAGTGGAAATCTGGCTCATTACCGCGTCTATATCTTCCATAAGAAGGTTGTTATAAAAGGTATTTACTTGTTGCTCTATTTCCTTTTTTGCGGTTTCCTCATTGAATGAAGAACAACCTGTTAGAGTGATAATTGCGCATAAAAGGAATAGAAAAAGCTTCTTCATTTAAGTAACTCCTTGTTTCAAAGAAATTATTGAGTTTTAATTTGGTTTTGAGTAGTAGTTGTTGTTGTTGTTGTTGCAGGAGCAACAGTTTTTTGTGAAGTGGTTGTTTGTGGGGTAGCTGCTTGCTGAGTAACTGCTTGTTGAGCTTTTTGGAGAGCTTCTTCTGCCGCTTTCTTTTCTTCTGCTTTTCTTTCTTCATACGCTTTTGTGAATTGAAGAGTATTTTTAATATTACGCTTCTCATTACCTTCATTGTCTTTTTCATTTACATAAGATTGCATTTTGTCTTGTATGTCTAAGAAAGCTGCATTTAAAGATTCAGGCGTTAAATTTTCAACTTCATTTGTATATGCAGCGACATTGTTTGTTTTGCCAACTAGCATTATTCGTGATAATTCTTTTTCAATATCAACTATATATGTGAATAGAGAGGAGTTAGCTGTTCCAAAAGCTGTATCTTTCGATCCGTTGATTTCAAATGATTCAGCATTTACTTTTTCACGGAGTGCTATTGCTTTTGGATAAAGAGTTTTTGCAGTATTTAATAAATATATAGCTTGTACTTTTCCTGTTTCTGTTTGCTTAACAGCGCTATCCCACTGACCTGAGATATCTTTTGCTTCAATATAAACATCCTCTAGATAACTGGCGAATTTATCATATTTCACTTGCTCATTATAAGCTTTTTTGGCAAGGGAGTATGCTTTTTGAATCTCTTTATCATTTGGTGCTCCTGATTTAGCAACTTCAATATATTTTAAAGCATTTTTAGTGTCTTTCTTAGCATAAGCCTCAACAGCAAGTTCTTTCGATTTTTGTACAAGTGCGCTATTAATTTTAGAAACCCACTTATCAACACCGCCGTCATCAGGGTGTTTTTCTGTATAGTTATCAAAGAATGATTTAGCTTTAACTAAGCTTTCGTAATCGCCTTTTTCATATAGAGAAATACCTTTAGTATACTCCTCTTTTGGTCCCATACAACCGCTAAGTAATAAAGCGACAGAAGCAAGACCTATTGTTGTCTTCTTTAACAAAATAACCACCTCATATCATAAAAGATAAATTTTAGAATTAGCATAAAAAAGTAAGGACATCTGCTTTTCACAAAAGTGATTAAAAGAGCATATTTATAAATAATCACTTCAACTAAAACTCTATTAGTTAAGTGCATAAGCCTTTATATTTGTTTTTCTTTCTTACAACCTAGCCTAGTCATTAATAAATATTGTTAACTTTCATTTGCTGAATAGGACCTTTTTATGCGTATACAATAATCAAAAATTAGAGTTTTGGGCAAATTTTTCATTATGATAATGATGAGGAGGGGATAAATCAATGAAAACTGATTATAAAAAAGTTTTTGCTGTTTGTTCATCGTTAGCAGCTGGAATACTTAGCTATAAATTGTATCAGAATCAAATAGCCAAAAGGCGTTTTGAACAATTTAAATTAAATGTAAAACAAAACTTTTCGAATGCTCAACATATACTTATCTTAGGTGATTCTGTAGCAAGAGGATGTGGTTCAACTAATGGAGGTTTTGGTTCCCACTTAGTCAATCTTCTTCAAGAAGGGACAAATAAGAGTTATGAGCTTACAAACTTAGGAATAGATGGTTTAACTTCATCGGGTCTAGTTGACATAATAAATGAAAAGGAAACTAGAGAGTCAATAATTCGATCTGATATTATCATTTTAAATATTGGGGGTAACGACTTATTAGAACACTTTGTCAGCGGAGGCCCAATAAAAGTAATTAAGGAATTTAGCGGCACTAGAAAAACATTTAAAAAGAATTTGTTGTACATAAAAGAAACCATTCATACAATTAATCCTAATGCCGTCTTAATTGCAAATGGTCTTTATAATCCTTGCGAAGAAAGTTATGAGTATTTCTTGGTTGCAGAACGTCTCATTAGATTATGGAATAAGACGTTAAAGTGCTTAGATTGTGTTACAGTAAATACTTGTGAATTAAGTAAGGATAGAAGCTACTGGGAAGATGATGTTCACCCTAACGATGAAGGATATAGGAACTTAGCCAATATTATATATAGGGAACTAACCATATTCATTTAAAAGTTCACTTACAGGACTTTTAAAAATTTATGTTACATTGAAAATATTACGGAGAAGGGGCTACAAATTAAAAGACTAATGGAGTAAGTTCGATGCGAGTAGAAAAAAGATCTCTTAGATACTTATTACTACAATATTCAACTCCGTATTTATAGCCTCTTTTCTTTAAAACCTTAGCTTCATTCGGATCTACTTCTAATCTTTCTAATTTAGGGAACGTATTAGTTATTAAGTTTGCTACTTTATCGCCCGCTTCATCAGGATCCGTTAAAACATAAACTCTCTCACATTCATCTATAGCCTTACTTATTTGATTTATTTGTTCTTCTCTAAAATTAATTCCATTTAATACTACAAAATGGACGTTTCTCTTTAAAACCATTTTTATTTTTTTGACATCACTTTTGCCTTCAACTATAAAACCAATCATAAATAACCTCCAACGATTACTTTAATACTTTAAAAATATTCGTTTTTTTAGGTCATTTTCCTTGAAACTGTAACTGATAAGGTAAGAGAAAATAATTATAAAAATTTTTTTCATCAATAATTTGTTTTTATGATACTATCTTTGAGGTATCTATGGAAAAAATTGAATAAAGGATGAGCAGATATGATTTTTAAGGAACTTAAAATGAAGAAACATAGGAAAACAATAGAGGAGTTAATAGAGAGGATTTTAAATAGCAACATTAAAGCTTATAAGACACCTAGTAATAAAATTAGGTATTGCTTTTTTGATTCTGAAACTATAGAGAACTACGTGCTTATCCGCGAAGAAGAAGACAATACAAAGAAGATCTTCTTTGGTTGCAGAGATATGAGCAAATTAGACCCTAATAAAATAGGTCTTAACGATATGAAAAGGATCTTTCTATACGATTGGACATATAAAAACGGAGTTATTACGAAAGGTAATAATTCAAATAGTTACATAGATTTGCAGGCAATATTAAATGTCTTGAAACTAAGCGTTTAATATAATACATATTGGTTAGAAATATATTGCTCTTTATAAAGTTAGAAAAGGATAAATTATTTATCCTTTTTTTATTTTCTTTTTTCATTTTATGGGTTTTGAAACAATTTTTGGTGGCAAAGATATAAATAAGGTAGTTAAATTACAAAAATATGGATCTATAAAAATTGGAGGTTAGAATTTTATGAAGAAGATTTTTTCAAGTAATATGAATATTGATAAAAATGCTTATATGAATTACAGAACGGATGGAGAGACTCATATTAATAATATGGTTACACTAGCTGAGGGTTTTATGTGTTCTAGTCTTTCTTTAGCTGAGCAGCTTATTAACAATAATAAGCTTTCACAGGCTGATATATTAATCTATCCTATACTATTTAATGCTAATCACGCAATTGAATTATATTTAAAAGCAATATCTTGGACACTGAATTTATTAAATAGCAGTAAGGAAAAATTTATACGCAATCACCAGTTAAAAGATTTACTAAATGATGCAAAAAAATTAATTAATAATTACGAAACTAATACAAATGGATCTAGTCATTTTAACGAGGCTATCAAACCTCTGGAAAGCTATATAGATGAGCTTTATGAAAAGATAGAAGAGGTAATAAAAGATGGTAAGAAAAAGTATAACATTGATTTTTCCAGATATCCTCTTGATTATAATGGAGAGCCACAATTTTATATAATAGAATTAGACAATGTGGTTATTGATTTAGAAAATTTTCATACTGTATTTAAAAATATACATAAAACTCTAGACGAAACCGTTAATCATTATTTGTTTACCGTCGCAGACAAATGGGAGTGGGAAGCAGAAGGAATTTAACTTGCTTCTTATGTATAAGGATAGGTCATATATATAAATATAAAGTTGCTTAGATTCACAAGTAACGTTAATTGGGTTAGAGCAAAGTATTTTATAACAGACATAATAGGTTAATAATTTAAAGGTTATATTAAAATTACGAAAGGGACATTGTATTATAATGTCTCTTTAACTAATTTTAAAAAATTAGGGTTTAAAAACAAGTGGTTATAAAAAATATAATATTGAGTTTTTACACTTGATGTATTTGGGCTCTGGCTCCAATTCTTAGACACTATCAAACATATAAAAGATAACTTTACAATAACTAAAATGATTTTAGGTAGTTGTTCTTTCTCAGTTAACATAACTTATGATAAACTAAAGTTATCTGAACTTTCCGAATAAACGAACGTTCATTGTTTCGTTAAAGAGCAGTTTAATAGCTATCTACAACACGCCACAAATGAATTTTGTTCAAAGTGATTATCTATTAAAAGGATTAAATTGGAGGGAATAGATAATGGATGTAAAGACACTTTTGTTACAACAATGGGCAAGTTGCTTAGATAAAGAAGATTGGTTTCCACCACTTGAAAAAGTGCTAGAGGATATTACTTTTGAACAGGCTATTTGGAAACCTGTTGATAAGGAAATGAATTCCATTTGGGAGTTAGTTTGTCATTTACTTTTCTATGAAAAGAGACTTCTAATGCGATTTCTTGGTGAAACAGCGGATGAACCACAGGCAAAAGATAATAAATCTACATTTCGATTACCAACTGAGACGTTTCAAAATTGGAAAGAAACAAAACAAGAATACTTTTATGTTCATCGTGAACTTGAAAAAATACTAGAAAAATCAGAACAAGAAGATTTGTATAGACAGATCCCTGGAGAAAGATCATTAGTGCTTGAACTGAAGAGTTTAGCAATGCACGACGCATATCATATCGGGCAAATTGTATTCCTAAGAAAAATGCAAGGAGCTTGGGCAGGGAAACGCAGCTTTTAAAAAAGCTTCATTAACTTTACAGTTATTCTATTATAGGAGGCTTTAATGGAATAGAAACGGGAACGTCCAAACCGGACGTTCCCATATTTTATGCCTAAAAAACAACAATACTATTTAACAACTTCTATAAATAAAACAAAATCAAACTTGCTTTATAGGACTTCTGCAATAAAAAGAGAACTTTTGTTGCTTTGCTATTCTTTTTTTCCACTTTACTTTTTCTGTGTTTTAAAATTAAAAAGTATAAAACAAAAAAGAGGTGACTGTATTGGTAGCAAAGGCAACTTTAGAAGAAAGATACATAGGAAATGAAATTACAGAAGGCAAGGAATTACTCACAGGTTCAGTTTATACAGACTTAGAATCCTTATTTAAAAAGCACAATTTTGTATACATAAAAGAATACGTAGATGCCAAAGATACAATGGCTAAAATTACATATGTAGGTCCACGTTTTGCCACAGTTGAATTACCAAATGGTTATAAGATTGCTATTAACTATGGTGGAATTTTAGACAACCAAAATCAAAAAGAAGAAATCGTATCTCAGATCCGATTTGTATAAGTGGACTAATCAAATTCATACATATTAGCAACAAACAAAAAAAGCTCCCAGGTTAAGTTAACTTGAGAGCTTTTTTACTTATAAAATAATGAACGCGAACACAATCGCTAAAATAATTCGATAATAACCAAACACGGAAAGCTTTACTTTATCTAAAAGTTTTAGGAATGCTACTACAGCAAGCATAGCTACTACAAATGCAGTAAGGAATCCTATAACAAATAACGGAATATCTCCAGAGGCTAATTGATCGTAACTCTTAATTACATCTAAACCTGTCGCCCCCATCATAATAGGTAATGCTAAAATAAACGAAAATTCAGCAGCGGCTTTTTGACTTGCTCCAAATAATAAACCACCTGAGATTGTAGAACCTGCTCTTGAAAACCCGGGCCATACCGCAAGGCATTGGAAAAGACCAATGTATAATGCCTGTTTGTAAGTTAGTTCGTCAAGATTATTAGCAGTAATGGTTGTTTTCTTTTTATCTGCAAAAATTAGCAAAAGAGCTCCGGCTACTAGTCCAATTAAAACAGATCTAGGGGAAAATAGTACATCTTTAATAAAGTCGTGTAGTAAAAAACCAACAATTACAGCTGGAATAATACCTAAAATGATATGAATTAAATTTAAACGTTTATCATTTTTGTTTGTTAATGTTTTTGGGTTAAAAAGAGAGAAAAGCTTTTTTCTATACAGTACAGAAATAGCTAAGATAGATCCTAACTGTATTACTACTTCAAATGTCTTTGCTTTTTCACCCTCGAAGCCAAATAAGTGTCCCGCTAAGATTAAATGACCTGTTGAAGAGACAGGTAAAAATTCAGTTAATCCTTCAATAATACCCATAAAAAAGGCAATTATATGTTCGCTCATATTAACTATCACTTCCTAATATCATATTCTGTTTACTTTTTGTTAAATTTGCTGATTACCCTTTGAAATTATGTTTGATAAGGAGAGATTTTGTAAAGGGGAGATATGGACAATTTGATTCATCACCAATTGTTTAAAATTAAAATTGTTCTTAGGAAAACAATATAAATTATAAAAAACAATCAGAAAGTAGCCATATATAAAAGAAAACTGCTTAAATGCTTTAAAATTAGCTGCATTTCTATAGAAATTATGTCGTTTTCAATAAAATTAAATTCTTTTTGTTTTAAGCGGTTTAAATGTTGAACGTAATGCTAAATGGAAAAGAAATAGTTTGCTCAAGCTCTTCTAATTGTTAGGAATTTAAGAATAAAATTAGCGAAACCATTTGTCTTAAAAAAATAAACCATTTTTTAAATGTTACTAGGAGGTAGCTAAATAATGACGTTACTATACGCTGATTTTACTTGTCCTAATTGTCAAAATGAAGATAAACTAATGCACGAAATTAACGATGGAACGAAACAAATGATATTCCCTGGGGATGTCTATTTAGAAGAAAAGTCATTTAACGCTGAATGTGAGTATTGTAATGAGAAATGCAAAGTTCACCTTAAGGTTGTTAATAACAAGTTTGTTGGTTTTGCTAATGAAAAAAATTTAGGCGATGTTAATTTTAAGAAAGCACCTATGAAAGACGAAGTGTTTCAAAAGTGGAGAAATGAAAAGACTTTTTCACCAACGGAAAAATTAGATTTTAAGAAACAGCCATTTAAGCCAGGAGCGGCCCTTACTCTTAGTGGTGAGCCTTTTACAATAGAAAAGGTTTATAGAACTGAATGGATAGAAAAAGATATTGATATGAGATTAGAGCACCCTAGACCTGATATCTATTGGTACGAGTTGAAAAACATTCAAGGCTTAAAGAGATGGTTAAAAGTAGAGAACGTTGAAGGAGATAATGTGTCTCTGTCTGATAATGGAATTGTAGTAATGGATAAAGAGGATACAGTAGAGGACATTACAAGCAACCCGACTAAGATTAAATCAATTTATAAGGATGATTGGTTCGGCGGTCGTAAGATTGAAGCCTATCAGTATATTAATGGTGTTCGAATCATTGTAACGGATCATAAAGAAAGAATAGAAATGGATATTTTTGAAGATACATTCGAGGAAGCTATGAATGTTATGGAAGAAAATATGGAGTTAGGTGTATTTAATGAATAAAATTAGTTACTCAAACTTACTTAATCTGAATCAAGTCAACAAACCAGTTTTTAATAGACCAACTAAGGCAATTATTAATTTACGTACTTACCAAGATAACTTAATAAAGGTCAAAAAAGCTCTTAATAAAAACGTAATGGCTATTGTAAAGGCTAATGCTTATGGGCACGGTATTGTCCCTTTATCAGTTGAGGCGCAAGAGGTAGTAGATTTTTTTGGAGTAGCAATAGTAGAGGAAGCTAATCAACTTAGAGAGGCAGGAATAAAAAAACCCATTCTTGTTTTGGGATATGTTGATCCAGATTGTTCTACATATGTTTCGAATGAAGAAATTAGAGTGACTTTATATTCCTATGAACAATGGAAGAAGTGGCAAGAACAAATTTTTAAAAAGAACCGCTTAATTAAAAAGCCTATTTTATTTCATATAAAAATTAATTCTGGAATGAACAGATTGGGCTTCAAAACAGAAGAAGATTTGTTGAAAACTATAAAAGAAATCGAATCTATGCAAAATACAAATATCGAAGGTATTTTCACTCATTTTGCAACCGCTGACGAACCCGGTGATTCTTTAATAGAAAAGCAAGAGACGAATTTCTTAAGTATGATTTCTTCACTCAAGTTAAACAAATATATTATACATATAGCTAACAGTGCTTATGCGCTAAATAGAGAGTCTAATTTACCATTTGATATGGTACGATTGGGTATTTCAAGTTACGGGTTGCTTCCTGACTCAAAATTAGAAAATATGTTGAAAGTAAAAACAGAACCAATTCTCCAACTAAAGACTAAAATAGTTCATATACAAGAATTAAACAAAGGAGATAAAGTAGGCTATGGAGCAACTTATGAGGCTAAAGACAGTGAAAGAATAGGCGTTATTCCTATTGGGTATGCTGATGGTTTATTAAGAAGATATGCTCAAAATGCATATGTGTTGGTGAATGGGGAACGGAGATATTTCGCTGGAAGAGTGTGTATGGATCAAGCGATGATTAAATTAAAAGACACAGAGTACCTAGAAGATGAAGTCGTTATTTATGGGAGTCAAGGGGATAAAAAAATCTCTTTGGAAATGGCTGCTGAATGGTCTGGAACCATAAACTATGAGTTGGCCTGTCTAATATCTGAGAGAGTAAATAGGGTATATATAAAATAAAAAACAGGGTAGCCTGTTTTTTATTTACCTTTTTGACTTGCATCGGATATTCCTGTTACTAAGAAGTTATATTTCATTGTATAGAGATCCTTCGAACCATTATCTAACGTAATACACTTTGGATGAAAGTTAGTTGTACTGTTTGTAGAGGGTGCAACCCCTTTGTATGAACAGTTGGCAGTATTTGAAGAGCCCGCTTTATATGTAGTCGTAACTTTATAGCTGTATTTATAATTCTTATAATTGGTCCCACCCTTATAAACTTCTCCAGAATAATCTTGTCTCCATTTTCTAGTATCCGTGTCTTTAGAATAAACGGTTCCAGTATAATACTGTACATATTCATTATCTATGTTTTTAATATAATTGCCACTTTTGGTTAATGTGCCACTATAGCCACTTTTACTGTATTCAAGTGTTTCTGGTAAATAAGCGGGATTTGCCACAGTCTGGGTTTCAGTTATAGTTTTGCTAGAACCAGGTGTATAAACGCCGCTTACTACGTATGCAGGACTCGTAGCTAAAATAGTGCCACTATAACCATCTTCATCGGAATATGAAACCGAACTAGGAAAAGAATTCGTGTCTGAATAATCTACAAAGCTCTCTTCTTTTGAACTTAAAGTGGGATTATAGTAACTTTCTTTGCTAGAAGCTTTACCATTTGAAACGTTAATTGTCATCTCGTTTCCGCTAATTGAAAAATCAACATCTCCTGTATCTACAGTTACAGAATCGATCGAATCATAATTAGAAGGAAGGGCGATTACTTTACTTTGTTCCTGGGATGGATTTTCTGAAAACGTAACCGTAAACTTTTCCGTATCTGAAGCAAATGTGTCTATAGGGTAAAATAAAATGGACGTAGTTAACATAGTACTCAAAGAATAAAGTAAAATATTATTCGGTATAATAGAATGTACTTTTAAATTTATATGGGAACGTTTCTTTTTTATCTTCATTAAAAATCACCACGCTTTCTATTAAGGTTATAACTTAATTAAGTTGATTTATTTAAAAAATATATAAAAAGTAAACAGTAAAGAGACGGATATTTAAAGTTAAAAAGACTCTCCGAGGAGGAGGGTCTTTTAATTGTTTATTTTATTGGCTCAAGGCTCTTTCGGGTATGTATGTAATAAAGTGATATTGTGTTTTATGTCCTTCTGTACTTGGTTTATCTATTTTTACAGTAACACTTATGAACTCTTTATTTTTACCAAAGTCATTATTTTTAGGCAAACCATTATTATTGAAAAAGCATTCTTTTAACTTGTTGCTGGTATAATGGAATTTAAGCTCTTTGGATACTATGTCTCCAGCGTTCATTACTATTTTATTTTCATCAAATTTAACTTTAGCATCACTTATTAATCTATCTCTTAATACTTTATCTATATCTTTCATAAGTAAAGGCTGGTCTTTAGAAAAATCGGCTGTAAATGATATTCCTACTTCGCTAGTTGCAGAATTGAATGTAGTTTCTTCGGTAATCATTTTGTTTATGGTTACGGGTTTATACTTTGAATTACTCACTTCAGCTTGACTGTATGGTTGTACTGTTACTATACCTACTATTCCAACGATAGATAGAGCTAATACTAAATAAAACTTTTTCTTCATATTCATCTTCTCTTCCTCCTGCTATTTTTTCACCTTTTCTATGGCGGGAAAATAGTACCACTAAATTTAAAATTAAATAGAAAAAATTAAAAAAGACCCGGAGATGATCTCTAGGTCTTTTTAATTGTTGCTTGTGGTAGCACTGTTAGAAATGCCGGTCACAGTAAAATCGTAATTAAATAAATATAAATTCTTTGAACCGCTGTCTAACGTAACACATTTAGGTAAATAGTTAGTTAATGTTGTAGTGGTTGGGGCAACTCCTCTGTAAGAACAAGGCCCGATAGTAGTTCCACTTGTAGTGTCGGCTACATTATATGTAATAACTGCGTTATAAGCATACTTATAGTTATTGTAATCAGTAGCACTCTTATAAGCGGTACCGCTATAATCCTGTCTCCATATTCGTGTATCTTCACTAGCAGCTGTAACAGTACCAGTGTAGTATTGAGTATAAATATACTCACGAGTATCAGAAGCAGGTTTATTTACAGTACCAGAATAATCATTCTGCCATACTCGAGTATCAAGTGGTTCCGGTGTAATAGCAGTGCCGCTATAGTCTTGAACAAAAGTACGGTCTATTTTTGTCCAGAACCATTCCGTAGCATAGCCAGGCATAATAGAGAAATCTCCATATCTAATATCAAATGCTGATGAACCGCCATTGTTATTATAGTAATCCCACCAGTCATATTGACATTCAAGTTTAACTCCTGATCTCACCCATAAGTTAGATGTAGAAGTCGGGCAAGGATCTCCTGTTTTAGTTATATACCAACCAGAACTACCTCTTTGAGCTACTGAATCGTAAGGATATACACGATCAAAACCTCCAACGGATGTACCTTTTACCCAATAACCATATTGAGTTGGTTTAGTGCGGGGCGCTGATTGTTCTCTATCTGTAACAATCTCGCTAGTATAATTAGGTGTTTCAACATCAACAACTCTATAAGAACCATTTTTACCTAATGTAGCTGTGTACCCCGAAGCATCAGAGTATGGAATTGTGTCAGGTATGTTCGCTACATCTGCATAGCTTTTATTAGTAACCGACACAGATTTCTTTGAAGCTGCTTTTGTTACTGTGCCTGAATATGTTTGAGTATAAGTACGGTCTATTTTTGTCCATACCCAAGTCTTAGCATAAGCAGTAGTTTTATAAAAAGTATGTCTGTTTATATCAAAAGTTGTATTTCCTCCGTGATTATCATAGTAATCCCACCAAGTATATAAACAATTCCAGTTTGGGGCTTTTCCAGAAATAGCTGTCCATTCGTTACAAGCAGCAGAATCGCTGGAATCTTTAACGTACCAACCAATACTCCAATCGTTTTTATCTATTGACCAGACATTTATATAATCTACTCCAGAAGTTACAGCTGTATTAGTCCAATAACCCAAAGGAGTTGGCTGATAATTAGGAACTTCGTTTTTACTAATTCCTACAGTTGTATCAGTTTTATAGTTGGAAGTCTCTACATCTTTAATAACTAAATCAGAATCTTTAGTAAGAGTCCCTACATAACCATTAGCATCTGAGTATTCTATGCTATCTGGGATGGCACTAAGATCTGTTCCTGTTTTAGTATCATTAATCACTTTAGTTTGTTTGGGTGTATAGCTACCACTCTTTACATAAGGAGTGCCTCCAGTAAGAGTACCTGAAAATCCATCTTTGTTATAACTGATAGTAGAAGGAAAGCTATTTGTGTTACTTGTTAAGCTTTCTGTAACACTTTTATCTTCAGCAGGGAAGTTTTCACCATTCGTAATGCTCTTAGTAGGTGTTCCTGATTTAGAAAGTATTCCTGTATATCCATCTTTATCGTAAGTCATAGTAGAAGGGAAATTTGAAGTACTTGTGCTAGTCTGAGTTTCAGTAACTGTCTTGCTTGAGCCTGCACTATAACTTCCGCTAGTTACATAAGGAGCTCCAGAAGCATTCAGCGTACCTGAGAAGCCATCATAATCAGTAAAAGGAAAGGTGCTCGGAAATGAATTTGTTGAATTATACTGCATTGTGTCAACGTATTTTTGTTCAGCTTGAGGGTTTGTATAAGAGTCCCTACTAGTATAGGTACCGTTATCAACCGTAACTGTCATTCGAGTACCATCTACTTCATATGAAATATCACCAGTATTTACAGTAGCTGAGCTTACAGAATCAAAATCTGATGGCAGAGTAATTGTTTTAGTTTGTTTTTGTGATGCGCTTTCTGGAAATGAAATGTTTATTTGCTTGGTTGCGGCATAGACTACTTCATTTGTCAGAGCAAATGGAAAAGATATTGATAAAGCCATACTAATAACTAAAATCTTTTTGGTTTTAGAGGAGAGTTTGGCCTTTTTACTTGAAGGTTTCCTTAAAATAGTTTTGTTTTTCATATTTTCACCTCACTTAATATCTAAATAAATTAATATCCTTATTTTTATAAACGAAATTAAGAAAAAGTGTACTTTTTTTAGAAATTTTCTTTGTTTAGGAATGGTTAGAGGTAAAATCTGATGGAAAGGAGGCGATAATATGTTTTATTACGAAGAAAAGGCCAATAAAAAGCCTGGAGATATTGCAAAACATTTAGATACGACTTCCGAAAAGATTAGTGAATGGGCAAAAGATTTAGAACGGTACGGGGTTATTAAATTTAGCCGAAGTGGTTATGGTTCCTTGTTGTTTAAAGAAAGTGACATCAAAGTATTAAGGGAGTATGGCCTCCTTAAAAGTGCATTGGGTAACCCAAAGGATGCTATTGATATTTTAAAAGAAACAGATGTTATGCCCAAAGAGAAAGAAGATATGTCTTGGACAAAGGATTTAAAATTTGCCATATGGAGAAGACACTGACCTTACCATTTATGTTTTTTGGGTATTTTAAAAATGTAGAAGAAAATGATTGATTATAAATTGTAGTATATGGTAATATATTTACAGAAATCAGCAAAGAGCCAAGGAGGAAAGATGAGTGGCACAACTTAGTCGCATAGAAGAGTTCATAGAAGAACCAAAAGGATTTGTAATTTTCTTAGGAAACAAATGCCCAGTAACGTGGAAAAGAGAGACACAAAGATATGTCTTTGATGTACGCAGAATTGAAAAAGCTGAGGAAGAGCAAATGTGGATGATAAACAGAAAAGTCTTTGACGAGAAAATGGATAAGGAAGAAATTTACCTTATGAATGGAAGTACATATCGTTAATTTAAAAACATATTGTTAATCGTTAGGCTAATACATACTTACATACTTACATACTTAACATACAGTTATAAATTAATACCTTTACATACATACATACATATGGAGTTTAAAATATCTATTCAAGTCAAGACGTGTTTATGCACGTCTTTTATTTATAGAAAAAAGCAGCATAGCGGCTGCTTAGTTTGTTTTTTCGGACACCTGTTTAATTAGTTCTTTAAAAGATGTTTCGTTTAATGTATTTTGATCCGCTGTGACAGAGACAAAAACAGGTATTAAAGAATCATCTAAAGTTGTAATACCATATGCTTGAAATTTCAAAGGATTTGAAGAATTAATAGGAACCACTGGAACTATTCCATCAAGGTAAGTAACAACTTTTTCTGCCGTTAATTCTTCGTTATAGAATAAAATTGTATGGTGTTCTTTTGCTAATTCAATAAAGAGTTTTTGGTTCTCTTTGTTCATATAAGTATCTTCTATAATAACTATAGACGTTTTCTCCAAATTAGAAAGTTGCTTTAAGGTCGTTTGGTGAAAAGTAGCGTAGCTATCGTTTTTAAAAGGTGATTTACCAAGGTATAAGACATCAATTGGCTTTTTCGGTGCTTTTGAAGTGGTACTTACTGTTGTTGCAACATTTTTATCCGTGTTGGATGTAGTCGTTTTAGAGGTTACTTGTTTTGTATGGTTGGCATTGGCATAGTAATTCCAAACAAAAGCCAAAACAACAACTGATGCCACCACAAAGACGCTCCGGTATATCAGGCCTTTTTTAAATTGCTTATTTTCATTCATTTAATGCACCCCTTTACTATAAAAAAGAAGAATTGTTAAGTAGTGGACTATTTATAATTTAAATGAATTATCTATACGTTTTTGAAAGATACCTTTATCAATTTGGCAATCTAGGCACACTACTTTCTTGTAAAGTGGACTGTTTAATTCATAATCCCAATTACCTTCAGCTCGTCCCCAAGAATTAATTTTTTCATAAAGGCTAAAGTGGATAGGTTGTTTACAGAGATCGCACACACACTTATTAGTTGTTTTAGCTTTGTAAGTAGTTTTTTTCTTTTTATATTTCTTTTCATTATCTACTTTTTGTTCTTGCTTAACAGCATTTAGAATAGCTTCCTCCATTTTTTCTTTTCTTATATATCCCTCGGATTTAACCTCATAAAATTTATTGTAAGCTAGTTTTTTTGCTTTTAAATAAGAATCTTCTCCATTAAAGCGGTGAATAACGTTTCTGCCTTTATTGTTGAATTTACCCTGATGAAAAACAACTTGAAAGTTGTTATAACCTAGTTTAATTAGTTCAATATTAAAAAATTCAAATCTACCGCTATTTAAATCAATAAAAACCAGTTCTTTAGGCCACTCTTTTTGCTTTGTCAAAGGTACAACACCTCCTATGCAGATATACTACTGATACACTAAAAAAACACAAGAAAAAAATATGGAAAAC
>Ga0209463_1000182_pt1 | contig 58850 bp, 102 predicted proteins | sample AgamicMgSfrz_FD_187169 | JGI IMG/M metagenome (GOLD analysis project Ga0209463, IMG submission 187169) | Agave microbial communities from Guanajuato, Mexico - Mg.Sf.rz (SPAdes) (version 2) | ecosystem: Host-associated > Plants > Phyllosphere > Phylloplane/Leaf | place: Guanajuato, Mexico...
ATGTCCTCAGTACCTGCTCTAAACTTCATATTCATTGGAAACACAACTGTTTGATTTTCATACTTCATAGTGTAAATCCTCTCCTTCTATTATTGTGTCTTTCTACTAACGCTTTAGAAATTTCATGTAACGCTTTTTCTTCGTAACGGTGAATAATATAGTCTGTCTCAAATAGCGAGTTTTCTATCTGAGCAAACGACATGCTATACGTTATGGACAGATCACCGCTTTGCCACCTCTTTTGATAAAATCCGGAACCTTTGTGTTTGTACCAGCCTGCGTTATGTAATTTCTTGATGGATCGTTTAGCATCCGAGTACTTCATTAGTTCCACTCCGGTTCTGGTTGAGATTCTACTTCTACATAATCCTCACCACCGTGAGTATCTACTTCGATCTCCGGTGAACGCTGGCTAAGCTGCATTAGGTACACACCAAGCTCGTCTAAGTAAAGTAAAGAGTTTAATGGGTAATCTGCTCGTACCTCTGCTCTCCATCCTTCGATATAACTATCTTTCCATTTATAAATACGGATTGAACGGTTCATATTAGGATCATGCTCACACTCTAAGATAATATCCATCTCTTCCCTAGAAGACCAGCTGCGTGTCATATTGCTTTCTTCCACTTCTAGTGTGACTGGTACATTTTCATACGTAGGTTCATCGTCATAATCGATCTCTAACTTATCAGTTTCAACATTCTTAGATACAAACTCTTTCCACTTATTAAAGATATCTGTTACACTAACCTTATCCGGAATTTCAGTTGTAGCTATAGTTTTAAAGTTCTTCATCATGGCATTATGCGGAGCCGTAGAGTTCTTTATTACCTCTGTTAATACATGGTCAATCTTAACAATGTGCTCTGAGTAGTCATAGTTCTCGATATAAGGTACTAAAACAGACTTAATCTGCTTTTCGATGACTTTGGTTACATCCCCATAAGAACTGAATGAGCTGTCCAAGGCAGACTCGATACCTTTAACTAACTTTTCCTCCACTAACTTTTCAATAAACCCATCTTTTAACTTATTCTCCACTACTTCTAAAATCGCTTTGTCTAAACTCATTTTAGTTCATCTCCCTCTACCAGCATAGTTATCTTTAGTTGACCTGTTCGCCCTACAAAATCTTCTTCGTATACTGAGTAAGTTCGCCCCTCAATATTCATTAAGTCCATTTTATCCAGATGTACTTTCTGTACTAGATGTACACCCTTCCACACATCCTTATTTCTATCTCGACCCGAAACTCGGACTGCTTTCCCTTCTAGCTCTGGGTTAAATATCTTCCTAAACTCCATTAGTTTCATCCTACTTTCCCTCCCTTTCTAAATGGCGAATCAAATGGTAACATTGTTTGTACACTTTCACCGTTAAGCACGGCCTCGAACAGTTCTACAATATCTTCATGCGAGTTAGGCTTTAATCTATGTATACCTCTTCTAAGTTCGTTTAGCTTATACTCACACTTCTTATTAACCTCTTTGTCTAACGCTATTTTATAGTAGTTAACCGCGGCCATCATTGTGTCTTCTACATCTGATCTAAGCTTAGGTGACGGATGCTCACCTTTACCTGTCTCTTCCCAAATCATATGACAAACATGGTTGGCCTTTGCTTGTACACGGTAATCATACTTAAGCGTCATATCGTCTCATCCTCCTAAATAGCTCGTCTCGAACTCTTACAAAATCCCCGTGGTGATTCCAGTCACCTAGGCTAATTCTTCGACATTCTAGTCTCTCTTTAAGAGCAACCATGTCTTTGTATAAATTGATTAACCGTGCATCACTCATTAGAAACAATGTCAGATGGTTAGCGTCTATATAACTTGTGTATTCCGGTGGTTGTAGCCTACTCATTTATTTTTCCTCCCTTTAACCCCTTTATTTGAAAGCTACCAATCTCTAACCCTCCCAAGTAAGAGCTTGTATCGCCTTCTGTAATTACATAATAACACCCTATTTACCACAAGTCAACAGCTTTTCCAAAAAAAAAATACAGAGTTTTTTAGACTCTGTATCCGGGCCTTACATATAAGGGTTTTCGTACAATTCATCTTCGGTATAAACCGCTCCATCTCTAGACAAACGATAAGCAAACTTAGTAGGATCAATATTGTGCTGGTACACCTCTTCTATAACTGCAGCATCCTTTCGACCATCTACACTTACATATAGCACACGATCATTAATCATATACTTATTTTCTTTTGTAAAGGCTGCTTCCTCGAACTTAAAGCAAGTAAACAGTGAAATATCATTCAAGCCGATGTTATAAGTAGTCCAGTAACGTGGGATATCTGCATCACGCATTGTAACATCATACGATACCTGTGTGACTGTAAACTTCTTTCGCTCTAGACGAACTAGCACGTCTACTCCCTCGTTCCTTTCAAACTTTTTAAGGAAGAGAATCTCACCGTTTAACAGGGCCTGTAACTTATCCTCTAACGTTTCATATGTAGAGAAAGGAACTAACGAATAACTCACTAACTCTTCTACACTAACTGCCATTACACCTCATCTCCTTTCTTAGAATGAAAAACCTGCTTGCTTTAATGAATTGGAAATACGTTTTTCCTCTTCCGTTAAGTCCAGGTTCTCATAGAACTCTCTTTCCGCTTCTTGCATTGTCTCGAATAGCTCATCGTGCTGATCCTCTGGAACAAAACGCATGATAACTTCTAACATAATTGCTTCTTTAGCACTTGCTCTCATAGACAATTCACGTAGCCCGGCAAGGCTTAGCCCATTCAAGCTATTACCTGTAAGCTTGGCCTTTAACTCGATTGCTTTCATTCCTAAAGGAAGGTCAACCACATCGAACTGCTTTACACCTTTCATGGATTTACGGATTACTTCATCCAGTAGCTCAATGTCATTAAACACTGTATCTCGTTTTGTTAGGTCATGCACTGTAGCAGAGGAGCTACTAGATGATTCTGGCTTACTAAATGGTTTAACTTCCTTATCTGCAATATAAGAGACATTATCCTTTGCTCGTTTGTCAAGCAGCTGGATCAGAGGCTGACCCGTTTCAATTGCTTCCTCGCGTTTCTTCTTATAGTTAGTCAGAGAGGCTTTAGACATAGAAAAGTTCTTTGAACTAAGATACTCGAGGATATAGCTATAAGTCTGTCCTTCGTCTAACATGTTCTCTACCTTAGAGCGTAGCTTCGGGTTATTATATAGCTGTACAAGCACGGAACTAGAATCAATACTCTTCTTTTTAATATCTTTTTTGTTTGTCATAATCAGTCAACCCTTCCAAATTAGTGTATATATTAAACATAGTGCGAACCTTGTTGTTTAAGCTTCTATCTCTAATATAATAAATCTCTCACCAAATTTTCACGAATGTATAAATATACACGAAAAATCCACTGTTTAGTTGGGATTTGTTGGTTAAGATAATTTAGCATACCTTGGACAAAAACAAATAGGATAAACATAATCGTAAATAATTGTTTATCCTACTCTTTTATTATACACTATTTGGTTAGGTTTTTAGTTTTGTAGACTGTTGTGGATTAATTGTAAAGTCTCATCTAAATGTCTTCGTGTAGTATACTGAGCTGATAAGATTTTTACTTCCGGGCCATCTTTTAGCGTGCAGTCCTCGTTATGTTCTTTACAGATGTTTTCGATCTTTTCTTCGAATGGTTTGTTTAGGACTACTTTCTCGTGACGATCTCCTCTTTTAATAACTAGAATCAGATGATCGGCCACCTGCTGTACATAGTTATGGTCTAATGATCCCTTAAGCTTAGTTAACGTTAAATTAGTATCCATTAAAAGTCCGCTCCTTTGTCTAGGTCTTCTAGTTTATTGATTTCATGAACATCATACTCTGTGCTATATTGGATTCCTTCTACAGTCTTTTCCGATACAAATTTCGCATATACAACCACTATAAAGAAGTGATCTCCCTCATCCTTTAATAGGCCAGAGCTGTCTTGCAGATGGTGTTCTAATCGCTTCAGTACGTGTGTATCTACATCATAGAACACATCAAGTAGTTCTGTATCGTTATCTATGTAGGTAAAAAACTCAATGTTACTCCCCATGTTAGGCTCTATAAAAACATGACCGGATATAAGTGCCTTGTACTCACCATTTTTAGGAACTTTATCCTCTTCGATAGCCTGTAGCTTATCTAGAATCGTATGATAATCCCCGTAGCGATCCACAAAGGACTTACATGTGCCTACCGTAAGCGCACCAACAGGGTCTTTTGCAGCCCATTGTCTGCTAGCCTCTTGCATGATATACCCAAACTGATGACTATTTTCAGAAATAAACTTTTGTACTGAATTCATTCACTTTTCCTCCTGTTTTCCGTGTATTTCTTTTGGTAGCAGTGTAGCAAACATAGGCGTATTCTCACCCATATAGGCGTTTATGACGTTATAGTCCAGATATTCTAATGCATCTTCTTCTGCCATACTGTCTCGATTGACTAACACAGTAACACAGGCTTCGATATCGTATAGAGCTACAGGTATGCCACCAGCTGACGTAACTACACCGATTAGGGCAGCATCAAATCCGTCTGCAAATAACATGTCCTCGTTCGCTTCTGCTAGTGCTTCTCGTAACTCCATTAGTTAACCTCCTTAGACTTAGCTACTGCTTTAACCATTGCGTCACATATAGCTAAGCTTGGTGTTGATGCACTACCGGTGGTCAACCTTGTGTTATATACTAAAGTACAGGTGAACGAGTGAGGGCCTCTTTGGTACAGCGATACAAAATCCCCTTTAAACTTATCCAGTGCGATCCAGGCATCTTTAATGTTCTGTGAGGGTCTGAATAACACCATGTCCTCTGTCTCATTTAAGCGTACAAAACACCCTCTCGTATCCCTCGCATATCTTTCATAGTGTAACCCTAAACACTCTCGGATTATGATAAAATCTAGTTCTGAACTGCTAAGCATTTACTCTCCTCCTTTAGTTAACTACTGTGGTTCTTTTGATACCTGGAATAGCTTGCAAAATACCTGCCAGTTCTAGTTGCCTTTGGGCTCTACGAAGAACATAATCAATGTTCTCACCTTCTTTTAATCGGCCGTTATCGTCTAAATGTTTATTTGGAATCCATACGTTCTGATTGGTGCTGTTTAGGGTGAATCTTTTTGCTTGCCTGTGTTTATAGTCTTTCCGGGGAATTAAAGCTAGCCTAATTCCTTTGTAATAACTAATCATTTACTCTCCTCCTAGAACTCGTCTGTAATTACTAGCTCTAGAATCTGATCTAACTCATTAACGTCTAAAGCATCCATCACCTTAGCTACATGCACCTTATTCAGAACTGAACGAGAATTACGGGACATCTCTGAAATGGTAGCACGTCTCAACCCAGTCATTTCTGCTAGTTCAGCCTGAGAAAGACCTTTTTCTGCTAATAATTGTTTAATTTTCAATTTAAATTCATATTTTCTAATTGCCATTGTCAGTTAGCTCCTTTTTAATAGGTGCTTAACTTTTTTACTGTTCGGACTTCATTAGCCTGCCGTCGGATCATTTTATCGCATTCCCAATCGTACATCACTTTCCATGATAAGCAGTTTAGGATACGACCAAACTTATCTAACCGGTAAGGTATATTCATTCCATATCGATATGCCCATTCTTCGTTAGCCTCTACATTATGTACAGTGGACATTTGACTAAGTAGTTCTTCATCTGTTAACTCTCTGTAATTCATTTTCTAACACCTCCTGAGTTCAGCTAATACAATGAACCCTCCCAAGATCATCGGATTACCTGTTAGTATGGATATAACCTGATAGAAGTCCTCCCAAACGTTCTATACAAGTATACCGACACTAGGACGTGTATCCATCCCTGTAACTCATAACCTGAGTATAAAGGACAAACTACTGAAAGTCAACCACTATTTTGATAAATTTAGAGAGTTATATAGGTGTGACGTATTTTAATCCGTTGGTATGACTGGCTTGAAGACCTATTTAAAAATATTCCTGACATATTATACGACTTAACCCCTCTGTATTATTTATATTTATTATTACTCTATATATTAATAAAAGATTAAATAATATATAAACAGAACAGTTAAGATTTTAATATGTCAGAAAGAACAGTAAAACAGTTAAGAGCCCTTGATACAGCTAGGTTTAAAATATGTCACTTTATCAAGAGCGTTACCATTTTTAGTAATATAACGGATACAAAAAAAAGACACCCATAAGGATGTCCTATCAATTACCTGTAAGCATTCTCATTTCTAACCAGTCAGTACCTACTACATGCGCACTGCCTGATGTAAGTCTTACCCAACCAAAAATAACATACTTGCTTCCTGCAGTACCTACCTCAGCTTTATTCGAGTTACGAACCTCGTCCCCTGCGGTGTAAGCTCCTGTAGTAGGGATAGCGGATTTTACAAATATACGTTTCCCGCCCTCTGACCAGTAGTACCTGTCATAGTTATACTCACGTAAAAAAGGCTGTATCGGCGTTATAGGGAAGTAATCCGGGCTGTTGAATAGGTTGGCTAGCATACGGAACTTACGAGCGTATATTGCAGCCCCTTCTACGATAGTACCGGAACCAAAAAATTTGCGTAGTGTTGGTGTACCTACTACAGTGTTATTTTGTTCATAAAACCCATCTATATCAAGGACACCATTATCACCTAGTGTAGCAAAAGAGAAGTCAGTAGCTTTAGCTGTGTCAATCTTACTGTACACTAAGGATACGTTTCTCACTGTAGCTCTTGACGCTAGTCCGTCTATAGCAAACATAGTAGGGAAGGAACCATTAGGCTCGTAGCCCTCATAGTGTATACTGTTAATTTCAAGATTACTACCAGAAATAACAGTTCCTTTGTTATAATACCCATGCTCAATGTTTAACTGATTAAACACGCCCTCGTTCATACCTTTAAAAAAGAAACCATAGTTAGCTGTTAGCTTAGTCTGGGCTGCGTAGTTATTCCAGTTAACTACATAGATATTGTCCAGTCGACTGCCTGTATGACCGAACCCGCTTAAGTATACCCCAGCATAGTTGAAACGTGTTACACGGATATCTCTTAGTGTAGCAGAGTAGATGTGGGTCGTAGCATCATCACCTAGATAAATACCGGCTGTGTTATTTTCAATGTACAATCGCTCTAGAACAGCCCCGTCCATCAATCCGTATTTACTCAAATCAATACCGACACCGTTAGGGACTACTTCAGCAGAAGGTAGACCAAAGTGACCGAAATATAAGTCGGAAACGTAAGCTACACTTCCCAACATGATTACAGCCTCAGCATTTGTGTATTGGACAATCTTAGACTGCCCTCTACCATATCCCCGCATACGAGCACCATACCCGTCGAGAACCTTATTGATACGGTAAGTTCCTTTAGGTATGTTAACCCATTCTCCCTCTTTTAACGCCTGCTGAATAGCACACCAGTCCAGCTCTAACGACTGCCAAGCATTAGTCGCAGGGTCTATCCCAATAGATGTTAGGAAGGTGTTGGTTAGTGCAGGATACTTTACTTGCATGTCGGGAAGTGTTTTAAAAGTAGGGTAGGCTAGTGCGCTGGGATTGCTTGAGTAAATAGGTCGGCTCACCCCATCCCCAACTGCGCCATATTTTCGATCCTTAATATTAATACCATCTTCAAATAACCGCTTGTCTACTTCGTTTATCCAGCTAGGTAGCGATGTGTAGGTGTAACCGTTTCGTGAACTTATAGGGCTACCTACTTTAGTATCCATAGAGACTACCTGCTCCCCTAGACTGTCAATCTTAGCACTAGGGTCTTGAATATCTTGGTACATGCTATCTCTAAATAAATTTGTCATATGTAAACCTCCGTTCTTTAGTTAATCCTATATAATATAACGGTTAGACGTAAACAAAAAAAAGCAGACTATAAAGTCTACTCCGCTAAGTACTTACTCTTCATTTCTTCAGTAGCTATCAGTTCATAACCCTTAGCTCGAGACTTATGCTTCTTCAACCATCCTTCTTCAACTAACTGATTCATCAGGTCAGGCATCGCATTCTGTTTAATACCAAGCTCCTCTCTTAGCTTACTAGTTTTAGTTTCCCTTGTAGTAGCAATAATTCGTTTAAGCTGATCGAGCACCGTTTCTTCTTCCTCGATAACCTCTTCTACAACTTCTTCTACAACTTCTTCAACAATATCCTCAACTACAGGAATGATCTCCTCCTCGTTAGAGGACGCTATTACCGTCTTAGAGCCTCCGTAGAAGTCGATAAGGTTTTGGTATACCTCCGCCTCTTTAACCTCGTCAGGACTGACCATAGGGCTCTGAAAACGGATAAAAGCACTCTCGTTAGGGAGTCTCATAATCCCATCACCTTGCCCATTAAGTTGCCGGGAACCTATTCCTGTACCGAACACCGTCATATAGTCCTGGTTATCATTTAGACGGAAACTGATAGCCGCAGGGAGGTTTGACTTAATACGCCCACTAACTACCTTAGCAGTTGGTTTTTGTGTAGCCACAACTAAATGAATTCCTGCTTTACGGGCTTTCTGCCCAAGGCGAGTAACACACCCCTCTACCTCCTTATTGGTATCGTACAAGTCTGCATATTCATCTATCACACACACAATATATGGCATAGTCTCACCAGACTGTTTATTGTATAATTCGATATTCTTTACACCGGCTGCTCTAAACGTGCTGTATCTTCTATCCATCTCCTTTGTAAGACTATACAGTACTTTATACGCCTCATCCATGTCCGTTACAACTTTGCTAACATGAGGGAACTCCTCGTAATGGCTCAGTTCTACCTCTGCAGGATCGATCATAATAAATTGTAGTAATTCAGGGGAGTAATTCAGAATTAAGCTGACAATCAGTACGTTTACAAATACCGACTTACCACTCCCTGTAGAGCCCGCAATCAATACGTGAATCAGTTTAGCTAATGATAGGTAGATAGGCTCCCCTAGTTCATCTACACCAGCTATAAAAGCTAAAGGGTTCTCCGCAGCGAACGCGATAAACTCCTCGTTTTCGGCTAGTTCACGCAGACAGATAGCCGAAGGGTTCTCAATAGGTGTAGTAAACTTGATCGTATCCGGTTCGTTACCCTCCTCTATACTAAGTGAAATAAACCCAGTAGCTGCTCGTAAGTCATCTATCTTCTTAGAAATAGCTGTATACGTCTTTCCTTTAGGTATATCGACCTGAACCATATTTAAGCGAGCACCGCTAATCACCTTTTCATTGTATAATCTGGCTATATCAATCAGCCCAATCCTCTTCAACCCGTCGGCAATCTTAGGTACAAGCGTATCGTCCACTTTCACTACCGGACGGTTATACATAGGGAGTAACTCAACTGCACTAGAGCGAGTACCCTTTACCACTTCTAACGCTTTTTCCGCCTTCTCTAAGGTACCGCCCAATAAAGAGAATATCTCACCTAAACTAAGTATCTGATCTTTCGTATAAGCCGCTAATACACAATTGTCAAATACAGATACAACTTTTTTATCCACGGATTTGCTTATCTTCAATGTATTAAACGCTGTATAGTTCTCTAAAGCGTACTGAATATACTGTATGATATCATTTACTCGTTCAGATTTAATCGCAATCCGGCACTGGAACTGGAAGCCATCTCCTTTAATTTTCTCCTCTGCTTCATCTATATAAGGCTTTAACGGCTCCGGTTGTATTTTCCCTAACACACGAACAGCTTTATCTTGTAACTTACGTCCTATTGAAGACCAGGCAGGTTTCTCATTACCATGTAAGTAACTATCATACATATCAACTGCCCGATCTCTCCAACCATACTTTCTCCTTATCAACCACTGTACAAACACTTCCTCTTCCGCATGTAAATCCAGCTCATATAAGTCCTGAAAGAACAGGCCGTTTTTACCCTGTTTTAAGGGGAGAAAGAACGCTTCCGATAAATACCCCTCGAAGAAGCTAAACTCCTCTGTAGGACGCTCTCTGTGCCTTAGAACAGGCTCCTCAGTGGTATCTACATAAGAAGGAGCTACTACATAGGTATTTGCCCCCTCATTAGTTAAGTGACGCTCCACCCCGAAGACCGAATCGTTAATCTGATCCAGTACTTCGGTAAACTGGTTTTCTATATCCTCAGTAGGAATAAACACGTTAGCTAAATTATGGTAGTCTGGGTATATCTTTTTAATTATCATCGTCTTCCCTCCTTAATGTGCTTCATCACCATTAAACTATTTGCAATTTGCATTCCACTACTAAAAACTAATGATGTAAGGTTGACAAGAATTAACAATGAAACTGTACCCATTTCAATCACTCCTTATTTTTTAGTTGGATTAGGCTTTCCGAAAGCTTTCTTTACTAACTTAATAGGTTTACCAATCATTGTTTTGGACTGAACGTAGTTGCTCGCAACCTTTTTAGCTGTACCCTTTACAGGCAGAACTTCGTCTAGTCCTTTACCGTGGTCTAAATGTTTTGCTATGATCTTCGGCGGACTAATCATACGCCCAAAACCACCTATAATTACTAGTAGTTTTACTAAGAAACCTGTGAACTGAACTGGTGTACTCACGCCGAACATAAACCAGCCCAAGACTAAGAGGAATAAGGAATAGTATACTTGAACTAATGAGAGGTGCTTAACATTTTTCCACCACTCTGTGTAGTAATGTCTATAGCTGTCGAAGATCCAAGCTGTGAGAGCCAAAGGACTCGTAATTCCGAGCACCATAAGATCGAAGAACCTCCGCCCATTCTTCCACAAGACGGGAATGATTGTAGAAATGAGAACAATATCAAATATAGCGAGTGTAGCAACCTCAAATACTCCTACATTCATAGGAACCGCAACGTTCTTCATTGTAGAGGCTCCCATACTAGAAATAATATCCGAGACCTTATTCAGACCCTGGAACGCTTTCTGGAAGGCGAACGGTACTGCTGTAGATGCACCTGCAACCAAAAACCACCTCTTCATAATGGTTTGAATGTCCATCGGTTGTGATTGTTTGAACCCCTTTTTGTTAAACATAGGGATCATTCTTTTCATTCCTTCGAGAATAGTTAACACGGAGACAAGCCCGATAGATAACAAGCTGAACATGTATGTTGTGTTTTGGAACCATTCGTTATCAAATATCCATAACGGTGTCTTTAAAATTAAATCTGAACACAATTCGTATAACCACGCCATTAGATTAACCGATCCTTGTGCAATTGTCCGGGGTAAGTTATCCCACCACTCCTGTATGTTTTGTATAGTTTCATTAAATTGCTGTATAACTCCGGGAGCCTCTTTAACAGCTTCGACTGTAGAGTTGATATGGGTTTTTAGTCCTGTAGGATTACTAAGCGCAGCTGCGTGTGCTTTCGAGGATATAGTTGTGATGAAAGTAGTGGAGACGACTGCGAACGGTATAAGTAACCCTCTTAAAAGAGACTGCCTAGTGCGGGTAAGTTTTTGAAGACCACTTGCGCCAGATAGAAAAGAGCGTAGACTACGGGTACAGAAATCAATACTTGCACTAAACCCTTGACAATATCTAGACTCCATTGACTCGCTATGTCGCCCTTTCGGAACATTTTGTAAATCCCAGCAACTCCCAGCATTACCATTGACAGGGCTACTCCCGAAGATACGGTTATCGCTGCTAGTGACAGACCCCACTGCATGATAGCTGCAGGAGTTATAGCCTGCCCTGTTACGGTTGCTGTTGCCGCTAACGCTTTTGGAGCTGATTGAATGCTTACGGCTGTTATAACCGCAAACCCTTTTACTAACTTCTTCAACTGCTTTACCTTTCTTGCTTGTTGGCTCGGAGAACCGGACATCACCTCCCGTGTTAAGGTCTCTATCATAAAAACCGCCTTCTTCTCTTCATAGTTACCTACTGACAGTTCTTTCACCGGACGGATATAAGAAACACCCTCTGTTAAACTTTTAGCACCTATATTGATTTTCATATGAATCTCCCCTTATTAGTTATTTTAATTATTTAACGTTCGTGCTATTGTTTCTTCTCAATTGGTCTGTATGCGCTCTGTGAGCTTCCCTTGGTGAATACCCGTTAGAAGATAAATCTCTGGAACCTCTACCTGTTTTACCGAACGTAGGTTCCCATTCGTGGAAGAATTTTAGAGCAGCTACTACACCACTTCCTGCACCCATCATTACACATACTGAACCTGCCACCATAACGATCCCACTCAATACCATAATAAATCTCTCCTTTTAAAATAAGAATGGTAAAACATTTTGAATAATAAAGCCGACTGTATCTAATGAATAATGAAGAAACACACTGATGAGGTTTGTCGCCATTTCAGAAAATGTGTTGTTTAAGCTGTCCATTGCATTATTAAAGATGTTACCTGCGTCCATATGTTCGTATACGTTACAACCCTCTGTAGACGGCATCACACCTTGCGGCACTTTATCATTACTAGCTAAATAAGGTTCTGGGCTAATGAATTGACCTTCCTCGTTCTTTACTCCGAAATGTAGATGTGGCCCGGTACTCCTCCCCGAGTCCCCTGAAAGGGCTAACAAATCACCTTCATTAACACGCTGCCCAACATGAACCTTTGTATTATCAGACAGGTGACCAAATATTAAATGGTTACCGTGCTCATCACGCATAATCACTCCTTTACCTATGTTCTGATTATGGTAGTCAACAATCCTCTCTACAACTCCACTAGTAGGGGCTTTGATTTCACTGCCTAGATTCATTGCCAGGTCTAAACCTGTGTGTCCACCGGGATGTAGAGAATCCCTAGCCCCAAACTGGGTTGTTACTCGGTGAAAATCATTTCCGTTCAGTCTAACTTGCATTGTAAACACCTCTTAGTTAATTTTATAAAGTTACAGCTTACCCTATTCCTTTAAATTTTTTTTTATTTACTTACCTAGTCCTGTATGTTACAATCCTAGTATAGACAAGCTATGCATAGGAGGGCTAGTAATGGAAGAGATATGGAAACCTTTAAAAGGTCTTGTTGAGAATGGTGATAACTATGAAGTTAGTAACCTAGGTCAGGTACGCCGAGCAGACTCGCACAAGATAATGGCACTAACTACTGTGGATAACGGGTATAAGAGAATTGGTTTGAGTTTAAAAGGCGTAAAGATAACTCACAGTGTACATAGGATGGTAGCCTTAGCGTTTATACCTAACCCAGATAATAAACCAATGGTTAACCACAAGGATGGAGTCAAAACAAATAACAAACTAAGTAATTTAGAGTGGGCTACTCAATCTGAGAACATCAGCCACGCCTATCGAAATCGCTTAGTAAGGAAGCAGAATGGGGAGCTAGGTAGTGCAGCTAAATTAAACGAAACTAAAGTTAGAGAGCTTAGAAGGCTATATGAGTTAGATGGATACTCGTGCTCCAAACTAGCCGAAATGTACGAGGTTAGCTCTTCGGCTATACAGAATGTGGTGACATACCGAACATGGAAGAACGTTGATCCGGATGGGTTCTTTTCAGTAGACCAGCGCCGCCGAAGTGGGTTAACAGAGACACAAATAAGCGATATCATTCAGAAGTATAAAAAAGGTCTTTATACAATTACCGAGCTTGCAAATATCTACGGGGTAGCTAAGGGCCGGATATCTGATGTTTTACCTTATATCCCCGAAGACCCAGCGAGAAAGCTAGAACCTGTGCGCAAAGATAAAAAAGTGTATAAGAAGTTAACCGAAGATAAAGTAAAAGAGATCAGAAGATTACATTCGACTAAAAAGTACAGTAATAAACAAATAGCTGACTTGTTTGAGATTTCTCATTGGAGTGTATACGATGTTGTAAACTATAAATCTTGGAAACATGTTGAGTGATCTTCATGTTTCTTTTTTTATCAATTTTTCCATTAAATTTGACCTCACTATGAGCCCCTCATAAGACCCTAATACCATTCGACCCGCTTAAAAGATATATACATAAAACCGCTCTATAGAGCCTTTTTCGAGAGGTATTTTCCATAATACCCAGGTATTAAGGTATTTGGGTAGTAGGGTATTTAAACAATGGAGGGGTTGCTGTCTAACTTAGTGACCTACTCTTTAAAAGTCATCCAAACGAGCTTTAATTTCCTCGTCCTCCACCTCTTTTTTATCCAATTTCAAGTCACTAAAGTCCAGGTTATTACTTTGTAATACAGGAGATGGTTCGACATTTCTAGGTACATACTGTACAGTAGCCCCTTGTGACTTAAATTTAATCCCATCTCGTATCAATCCCCTTACGATGGAGGAAAAATCCTCCATCTCGATCAAGGGTTCCAAATACTCAATAATATCCTTATCCTTTCGGTCTCTAAGGTACAGTGTGCGACGAATAGCCATGTCATCGTACCCCTCTAGCAGCTTTCTTCGACTGTCTGATACCGTACTTACGGAGGCCATTTACATTTGCATATCTATCTAGGAACCTAGTGTTAACTCCTTGAACCTGCCCCTCTAGATATGGTCTAAGCAGGGTAGAACCACCGCCAGTGAATATGAGTGTATTTACAAAGCTCCAAGAGTCTAATAGTAGTGTGTGTAGTGTAGAGATAATGTCATCTGCATGAGCACGATATGTGCGGTCTAAGATCGGGCTAATATCCATTCCCTTTATGGAGCCGCTGTGAATAATACTAGGTAGCTTACCGCTAGGGATTGCAGAGCCTAACTTTTCCTCTAAGGTACGGCCGATCTGTAAATAAGATTTAAACATCCCTAAATTGTTCTGCAGAGACAATTCTTCCTGCTCCTCTAATGCGTCTACTGTAAGAATGTTAAGTGTACGAGAGCCGATATCCACTAATACGTTAAACCCTTTTGCCATTGACATGTCGGTTATATCCCCCATGTCGTCTAGTATGATGTCACACAAGCTACCAAATGGCTGCTTCTTAATGTTCACGTCTTCTACATTAATTACCTTTTCAAAGAAATGAGTACCGTCTGTGGAAAGCTTAACTTCATGTGTACCAACTACCTGCTGGATTAAATCGAATCGTCTTTCAGGTGTATCAAACTTTAAAGGTAAGTTCATCATAAGCAGGTTAACAACTTCCCGGTTCCCTGTACACATAAGTCCTAGCACTGTTTTTAGAAGAATGTTAGAGTTATTGGTATTATGCTTATGATCTGCAGCGTTCCATCGGATAGAAGGGTCTAGCTTCACTGCGTAATCACCTACTACATACCGTTCTTCGTCAACCTCTACTGCAATATACTTTAGTTTGTTATCTTTCCCGAAGTCCTCTTTAGGCTTTGGCTTGAATGAGGTAACAAAGGAAGGAATATGCTCTGTTACCCCATTACTACTATACTTTGAATCTCCGTAACCATCATCGTACCCTTTAACCACTAAGTTTTCAGCTTTTTTCATTGTAAATCGCTCCTTTTGTGTGAGAAAGTGTGAGTGTTAATTACTTCCTCTGATTTTGTAATACCTTTTGTATACTTCATATATATATGGGGTGTTGCCTAAATATTGCACGTACCAGAAAAAAAATTAAAAAAAAAAGAAGAGGGGTTTAATCCTCTTCTACACGCCATGCTCGTGTGTCTACAATTACATTACCTTCTGTAATTCGCTCGATACGGTCTACAGGGACTCTAACAATAACATCCTCGGGCTCGAACCGTTCTGTTGACCCTCTGGATTTCCTACCTCGATTATATAACATTAGGTCAACATGATGAAAATAAACACGAACATTCCCATCTTTATCTGCTAAGCGTTCAATATTATATCTCGGGTTTTCGTCACATTTTTTAGTGTACTCTTCTATACGTCTACGGATACGTTCGTTAAAATTCTCCATTACAGCTCTACCCCTATAATATTGTCTACTTTATAGAACTTAGGTTCGTATCCGAACTCTTTCATCCAGTCCATTAGAACTGTGTTAAGCCGTTCTTCTAATACTGAAAAGTCTTCTTGCTTAACATCGTTTAGATAGTCTTCCGCTACTTCTCCGACCTCTGAGTATATCTGTTCCGATATGATCTCTAAAACATTGTCAACATCCACATGAGCAGCCGTTATTGGATCGAATACCTGCCCTACATAAATAACTTCGCCTTCGTCTTCTTGCTCTCGTGCGTCTGCAATGGCTTCTGCTATTGTATCAAAGAAATCATTCGTACGGAAAATTTCATCATTTGTACTCCAAATCCATTTACCTTCATTACTATTCATTTATTTCTCCTCCTCATATCTCCTCATAGTAATAAACAATTCCACTGTGGTCTTCGTTTACACGCCGCTTTAGATAGTAACGAGTAATTTTTACCGTATCTTCTATACCCGGCTCTACTTCTGAGAAGTAAGTAGTCGGGTTCTGCTGCACAGCAACTTGAAACTCATGACCTTTCTTCTCGCGACACTCTACGCAAGCACACTTAATGTCATGCGTAATCTCTGTCTTGTCCGTTTCAGCTTGTAAGCTATCCATTTTCTGTTCGCGTAAGGCGGTATAGATAAAATCGAAACGGTTTTCACTAACTAAATGGAAATACTGGTTAATAACGGAGCGCATTGTTTCTCTCTCCACATACCTACGACCTTCTCTAAGCTCTTCTACCGTGATGTTATGTATCGCTGCGATGTCTGTTATAAGCTGTATTAACCGAGTAGTGTATCGGCGAGCTAGACTCTTATCCGATGGGTGCCGGATAATAACCTCATCCGGATCACGCTCAGACGGAACACTACTTTCTAACTTACCATCGAATACCTCACTATTAAACTGGTACCAAATCCACAGGCGATTGATAATTGATTGTTTAGGGTCAGGATAAACCCGACCCATGTAAAAGTTCTCAAATTTCATCTTCATCCTCCCCAGAAGCTTCTTTTAGTGTCCATTCAAATCCTACAGCTCTCATTAACATGTTCATTGTTTCAACACCGGGGATAATGTCTCCTTGGAAGATAGCCTCTACTGTATCGTAAGGCAGCCCGGCCTCGTCCGCTAACCTCTCCTGTGACCACTTTAAGCGATCCTGGCGAGCCATTACCTTACCTAATGAATCTAGTACAAACTTACGATACGGATCAGTTTCCCACAGTTCCTGTTGTACGTCTGTGAATGTCTTAATCTTTGCCATTTGTTTCTCCTCCTGTTTAACTTTCATTTTATCACTTAGGAAGCTGTACAACTTCTCGGTGAATATGTCCATTATATCCCACCATCCCTACCCTTTGCAAGAATTTATTTACTAAAAGTCAATCTTCTTTAAAGATAAAGTAGCCGATACCAATTCCTAAGATTACGTGGTAGAAATCATTCCAGTACTCCGCAGCACGATGATAACCTGCTTCGTTTGTAATCCCCTAAATTACAGCACCTATAAATGTTGATACTAAAATCCATAAAATTAGCTTACCAGTTTTACTCATTACTTTAACTCCCTTCCTTTCTTGTCTGTTCTTATATAAGTGATATCGCAGCAAATTTTCCTATTGTGGATAGAACCATCGGATAATATAGGGAAGTGGTTTTCTCTTGTACACTTCCCGCAGAAGAACTTGCGCATGAGTGGGATTTTATACTCCATGTTACACCTCTTTAAATATTTTTATGGAGAAGTTGTGAAGCTCCATTTGCGCGGTGTTGTACGCTTTCAGGATAAGGTCATAAGCTGCACTGTCTACGCCTAAAGTCTCTTCAGCGTCGCCTAATGCCCGCTCAGCTGTAAACACGTTCTCGTTTAGTTGCACCATAGTATTATAGATATATTGAGCAGTTAGTTTAGATTGTCTCATATTAGTCATCCTCTCCATTCGAAATCTGGCATATCTACTTTGAAGTGAGTAAACCTCTGATTGAACAATTTGTCGAGTTCCTCTTGCTTTTCGTGTTTAGCTTTAACCAACATACGGTATGCGGTGCTATCGGTACCTAATTCATCCTCCACCGATCCCGCAGCTTTATCGAATTCGTCTACCTCGGCCTGTAATCTACTGATCTCTGTATAAATCTGCTTCCCTGACAATACTGATTCCTTCATATTAATTCTCCTCCATTTCTTCTTCAGCTAAAATTTTACGGTACTTCTCGCGAGTTAACAGTTCGATATAGTCCTCTGTATCCTGGATTAAGGCATCTAAGGCTACGGGAGATGAACGGCGAGTGAGCCTACCTCTATAGTCCGTATCTAGCATATACTGCTCTCTCATTGATCTAAGCTCACCTAAATTTTTATTTTTATAAGTGATAGTGTCCTCGATTTGTTCTTTAGTAAACTGCTGAATAACGTCCTTGGTTAATTTGTTCTGGTGCTGCTGGATAACCGCTTCCAACTTAAGGATGGTTTTACCTTGGGATTCAACCTGCTGCTTTAGCTCTGTAACCTTGATCTCTGTCTCGGCTAGTTTAGCCTTGTAACCTTCTATTTCTTTATTTTCTTTGGCCTTAGCTGCTTGCTCTGCTTCTTCTCTAGCTAGCTTTTTTAAATAGCTCCACATATTAATTCTCCTCCTTCTGTTTCTCTAACTTAGCTACTCGAGTTTCAAGGGACTCAATACGGCTATTTTGTTTCTGTACGATATTTATTGTTCGGTCTAGCTGATCGGCTAATTTCTCCATAAGGATAAGAACAGAATCTAAACTAGTGTGCATCATTTATTTATCCTCCTAAAGGACTGCTTAGTTTAAGCATCCCGTATAATGTAAATATTCCTGTTAAGGGTAATAAAGGGTCAAGGGTAGGAGCCTTAAATGGATTATGTTCCTTGACCGGTACTTCTTTTACTTCCGGCTCCTGGACTTTCTTATGTGTAACGGGCTTTTCATATGTAGGACGTGACTCTAAAGTTGCTACCCGTGATTCTAATTCCAACTGATTTGCTCTGTATGCTTTTCGTGTGGCCTCCATTTGGAGCTCTAACCTGTCTATACGTAAGTTAACATCTCGTTGGCCTTGCATAATAAGCGCATACCCACCGGCGATCATGTTTGCTATGAAAAAGAGTAATAGTATTAGTAAGAGTATGAGAAGACGCTTAAACCATCTACGTTTATCTGGTTTGCGTTTCTTCTTCACTGTTTAGTCCTCCTCTCGCTCCTCCATCTCACTTTCCGTTGTGAAGCAGTTAGGACAAAAACTTTCACTGCAACAAGGGCAACTGGTTAACCATGTGTTACACTCTGTACATTTTTCCATTTAATTCTCCCCCTAGTTACCTTCATATTTTATAATCTGGATACCTACTAAATACTGACCTAGTTCTTCAATATGCAGCTCTAGCTCACTACCGTCTACTTCGCACATTAGGTTAACGCTCTCTACCTCCCGATAGGGTTTATCCTCATCTCCTGGGATGTAGTTAGCGTGTTGCTTATTAATCTCATGAGCTACTGGAACAGTTATCCCACATTCAAAATCAGCAGGCATAACCTCAATCCCTACTACATTACCTCCCATTGTTGTAACTAAGTGGCCTCGATAATCCTCATACTGGAATGTGAGTAGCATTGTGTGTACCGAATTAAAATTTAGTGTATACTCTGGGTTATAATATTTAATTGTCTCCATTTAATTTTCCTCCCTTTCTACATGCTTTGTATAGTAATCTGCTAAATAAGGTTTAGTAACGTTAAACCGGATGCTGGTGTGATCCATGTCTTGCAAGTACACATGAGTTAGTGTTTCAGCTAAGACACGATAACGCCTCCACCCTCTTAACGTACTTTTATCTGCTTGAGTGTAAATAACCTTTTCTTTATCCATCTTCTATCTCCTCCGTTTCTATAATCCTATTGTACAAGCTTATTTACCTAAAGTCAACCCCTATTTAAAAAAAAAATCTGAGGGAAGTTTTTAGCTTCCCACGTTAATACGGAAATTAACAGCATCTACAGGGATATGAGACAGCATAGTCTTTAATTCATCTAACTTAGTAATCACTTCATCTATAGATACCTGTTTACCGGATACATTGAAATTAAAGTTATATTCTACTTTAGCTTTAGGCTCTTCTACCTCACCCATAGTAATGCTTATACCTTCTGGGTGGTAGCCTATCTTATGCGGCCCTATCTGTGTAACAGGCTGTATAGCCCCTCTATCCATCTTCTTAACATAGTCCGCCATTCCTTCGGCCTGTACACGGATCATATGCTCCGCCAACTGTTTGCCCTGTTCCTCCATTTGTTTCATAGCAGGGGATTTCTCACCACCGCCAAGTTCATACATAACCGCTGCAGGTTGTTCACTAGCTATAGACTGTACTGGTATTACTTTCTTAACTAATGTTTTCTTATTTTTAGTTGTTTTACTTTTCTTACGAGGTGCGTTCTTAGCTCTATTTTTATTTTTCACTGCTTTAGAGCGGTATGTTCCAGCTAATCCTCCCACAGTGCTCAATGGAACCTCTGTACGAGCTGCAATTTCCTTGTATGTTAGTTCCGTAGACTCCAATAAGCGAATAGCCTCTTCACGGTTTCCTTTAGGACTTTTATTGTTACCCATAATAATCGTCTCCTTCTCTTCTTGTTTTTTAGGTTCACCGATAGCTATAACCATCTTTGTAACTTTAGGTGTGGGTTTTACTACTGTCTCTTCCTCTTCATTAAACCCGCCTTTCATCTTCGCTATAATACTCTTTTCTAGGCGTGAAACCTGTACTTGAGATATTCCTAGCTCTGCTGCTGTTTCTGACTGTGTGCGATCTCTATAGTATCTGAGATAAACAATCAGTTTTTCTCGTTCTTCTAGGCCAGCTATAGCTTCCCTAACTGCCATACGATCCAACCAGTTAGCGCCATTTACATCTCCGTCCATCATATCGGCTAATGTTATAGGGTCTCCATCATTCTCGTATACAGTTTCCTCTGTGGATAGCACTTTACCTCCATTTTCTTTTAGATAACGTAGTGCGACATTTACATACCCAACCGAAGTGCTACCTAATTCCAGCTTTTCAATAATTACTTCAGGCAGTTCCTTGGTCAATCCCTCTCTGTGAATCTTGTTTGCGAGCTCTTTGATCGTTCGTGGTACCTTTACAGTTCCATCATCTCTGATAAATCGCTGTATCTCCCCTATAATCATAGGGACAGCATAAGTAGAGAACTGTACATCGTAGTCAAAGTTGAATTTATCAATACTCTTTAGTAGTCCGATAACCCCTAACTGGAACAGATCATCTAGCTCATAGCCGCGGTTTTTAAAACGCTGTACTGCATTCCAAACCAATCTAGTATTCTTCTCAACTAAGCTGGCTCGTGCGTCCTCGTCTCCGGCCTGTGACTGTTTAATTAGTTTCCTAGCCTCTTCCTTAGATAAATGATTCTTCTTCTTCACTTCATTCCTCCCTCTCCCCAATGCGTCTATATGTACTAACTTGTCTGTAATTAGACTATAACATAGACAAACTTACCTTGTCTACATTTATTTTCCAAAATAAACAAAAAAAAAGTAAGGAGCTAATTTAGACTCCTTACTGGACTGCGGCTAGTTCACGGTTTGCCCACCGTTTTTCCCGAACTTTAGCTAATGCTCTACCTTTAATTGCGGCTCTCTTTTCTTCTGAACGATACTGTTTAGAGAAAGTAAATAGTGTACCTGATGGAACTCCTGTTATTTCACTAATATCTACACAACGCATATCTGTCTCTACAAGTAAACGAATGGCCTCTTCACGATCCCCTTTAGGATTGTTACGTACCCCTAAACGACTGCCATCTTTGGCTCTAACGTCTTTTTTATTGTTCGTCCGCGCCTTACGTCTATCCGAGTAACCCATATATTCCGCTAGCTTATCTAGTGCTCTACGCTCTAAACGAGAAATATGCATTTGTGATACACCCATCATCTTACCTGTGTCTGATTGGTTTAACAACTCGAAGTAACGGAAATTAATAACTTGTCGTTCTTGTTTGTCTAGTACTCCTAACGCTAGGCTAAGTGCTTCATTAGCTACATATGCAGTTAACCAGTCTTCCCCGTTTACACCTTTGTTTAGATCACCGGAGAGAGTATCCCCCAGGCTGATCTCATTATCACCTGCACGATCATCGGCTACTAACGTTGTATCTAACGACATCGGCTTACCTGATTTAAGTTGGATAAACTCTAGTGCATCCGTTACATGGTGTGCTCTCTCGATACCTAATTGGAGCATAATCTCCTCAACCGAAGCCTCTTCTAACTTCTGTTTTTTAATCTTACCCGAAATTTCCTTAATCGTACGCGGAACTCTAACCGGGCCGTTGTCTCGAATGAAACGTTTAACAGCACCTTTCGCACAAGGTAGTGCATAAGATAAGAATTTAACGTCTCTGCTTGTATCGAATGCACGGATTGCCTGTAATAACCCTATGTATGCCACTTGTTGTAAATCCTCTAGATCATGGCCTCCGCCTGCCCACCCACGAATATGCTGGGCGATGATCTTTACACAGTTCCCGATAATAGCGTTCTCTGCATCTTCACTACCTGCTTGGGCTTGTAACACTAATTCCACCATTTCCTCGTTTGTTAAGAATTCTTTTTTACTCATTTCCTATTCCTCCCTCTTTGTTATAACTAGATTCTAACATATACCTTGTACCTTGTCCACATCTTTTTAGAAAATTATGTGAAAAGAGAGGAGATTAACTCCCCTCTAGATAAATAAATTAGCTATGAATAGTACCATTAAGATGAAAAAGCCACTTACTACTAAGAAAAACGGAAACAGAAAGCCTGGATCAGTAAAGAACTCTTTTAAGTCCCTCATTCAAACATCCCCTCAGATATATAGTCATCATTTTCTACCACTTGTTTATACTGTTCCGGTGTGAGTGTTTCTACATATAACATCTCACGACTTTCGTTAATGTGTTGAGTTACCTTATCCCAATCCGGAGAGGCAAAGTGTACCCTCTCCGCTAAACCCATAATCGATTCTACCGCTACATAAATCATTTGAATTCCTCCTTAACCTTTCACCGTAAATTTAGGTGTTCCCGGTAGAGCAATTTTCATCTTTTTAATTTTATCTGATACCTCTGTAGGTAATTTTTTCGTTTTGATTAAGCTGTTTAGCTTATCCGCATTAATACACATTTCTGACACTTCTTCAAGTTTGTGCTCATTTAATACCATAGACACTTCGTTGTAGTCATAATCTGTATAGACAGACGTAGAGTTAGACTTAGCTGAATCCTGTAACACAACCTTCTTACCTTCTGTACCGTAGATTTCTTTTTTACCATTGTCCTCCATATAACCTCGCACACCGTCTTTTAGTTTCTTCGCTCGGCTATTCAGTTCTGCAATTTGTTCATGAAGACGGATAAATTCATCTACTTCTTTTTGGATAGCTACTGGCACTTCTTGACTTACTGCACGATCCACAACCTTTTCGTCCGTACCGCCTGAATAAGAAGCAATAACTGAATAGGTCTCTTCTTTTATAAGTGTGTTGTTCGTAGTTGGTGCAACTCCTGCAAATTCTAAAGGCGGGCCATCATGTGTAGCCCCTAATAACCAAGATCGGCTGAGTGCTGTAGGTTGTACATCCTCTGTAACAATCGGAACTGGCTCCCATCCGTACGCCTTGAAGTCCTCTGTAACGGATTCAAATGTATGCTTGCTGCTGAAGTCTGTTTCCTGATCTCCTCTAATCACGATAACCTTACCGTTTTCCTCTTTTACTACCGCTCGCTTTTCTCCTGATACAAATGTTATTAACTTCATTTTAACCTCTCCCTTTGTTTTAGTTTGTACATTTATTGTAGCACCTCATATACGCTAAGTCAACAACTATTTTAAAATTTACTGGATACCTGTTAAGATACCCAGTATTCAATTGGTTATTCCTTGTTAGCTTTAGCCATTTCATTTAGCTTATTTACAATTCGATTAAATTCTACAGGTGACATATCGTTTACCCATTTTACGAACTGACTGAATGACATGTCATGGCCTAAATATGACGTTCGACATTTGTTAGGGTCTCCTACATCTTTAACCGATTTATACGATTCAGTCCTAATGGCAAGTCCGTCTATAACCCATTGTTGCTTTTCATCTTCACGGACAACATGACCATCTAGCCATACTAGTGACCGGCCTTCATAATAAACCTTCCCACCTTGTTGAAGATACGTTAATACGAAGTATATTTTAGCTGCATCTATTTTCATCATTACACCTCGTAGCTAACTGATACTTTTTTAACTGACTCCTGGCCGTACTTCGTAAGAAGAATCATTAACTCGTCCCCTTCACGACGAACACGAACGATAGTAGGTTTCTTTTCTTTCACCTTACGCTTACGTGGAACTTCTAACTCGTCTAGGATTGTGTATAATGCACTCTTACTCAGATCAAACACAGCCAATAATTCTGTTGTTGTATACTTACCTTCGTTATACGTGTTAGCAATTGTTTGTTTGTCCTCTACGTCTAACTCGGCTAAACGCTTCTGTGTAACTTGCGGTACCCGCTTCTTAACTCCGTAAGCCTCTAACACTTCATAGATCGTACGAGTAGAAACTGTTAGCTTACTAGTAATCTCTTTAAGCGTTGCACCATTATTATACATGGAAATGATCTTTTCCTCTTTTGTATGTACTTGGATGTCGGGTTTAATAGCTGCTGCTTCCTCTTCTGTGAAATCTCTCTCTGGATCAATAGCGAATTCTTTTGTCATGGTACTAACCTCTCCCTTTTATATAGTTTGTCTTGCTCTATTTATATACTAACATATAGGTTGCGTTAGAGTCAACAATAAAATAAAAAAAAAAGATGAAGAAATTAATCTTCATCCTCCATTGCACCGATAAACAGCATACCTATGTCTATGCCATACATTATTCGGTAGTAATAAGCCTCTTGGGATAGGTAGCTGCCTATCTCGTCTAGCATAGTCTGTGTGCTCTCCTTTGTCACAAGTTTATCTTCTAGGTGCTTGGCTGATATGCGCTTAATTTCCTCACGAATACGTCTTCGAGCCCCCTCTATAGTTTCCGTAATAGTTAGAGTCCCTTCGAACTCTTCTACTTTCAACTTCGCCTTGAAAGGTTCCGCAAACCCTAGTTCTTGGCGGTAGCTTTCGAGAAGTTGTTCAGTATGATATTTCATCGCTTCTCTAGTCTGTGCATTGTTTGGTCGGCCTACATATTTATACCCAACAGCCTCTCTTAGTTCCTTAGTCAGCTTTTCAATATCCATAATAACCTCCTACTCCATATAAATACGGATTGTATTTTTGCTACTGAACATCATAATCTGATACGCACCACTTGTACCTTGCGGGGTTACACGCATTTTATAGTTTCCTAGTTCATCTTTAGGGATTCGTAGATAACCAGCACCCATACCAAAGATATAATCTCCATCCATCGATAGATAAGAAGAAATAAGTTCTTCATAAGGGAATACACTGCTCGTTACACCGTCTACAGACTCTAACTTAATGGTTTTAATTACTTTACCTGTAATGTTCTCGTCCATAATTAAATCTAAAATAAGCTTACTGTCGCGTACACTTAAATTCTCTTCATGGAAGTTAGAGAAGAAGTATAAGTTATCCACCTCTCCGAACAGTAAAGTAACCATCTGCTCAAATGGATGCTCCTCATAGTCTCCTAAAATAGTATGTAAGTTAACTAAGGTGAATGGTTTACCTGCAATTTTGAACTCCTGATAACTAACCTTAACCGGGTTCATATCTAACACAATATCCGCATTAAACAGTTCTTTTGTTGTAGCTACTACTTCAGCTGGTAAAGCAGGCTCTTCTAGATCAGACCCTTCTAAGTACCCTTCTGGGATAAACCCTGGAACGTCTCCTGCAGAGTAGGCAACTAAATCGTCTAGTGTATTCTCTAGCTCTGGTAAACCGGCCTGATCCATACGTATAGATACTTGTAGCTTAATACGGTTGTCTGCTACGTCTAAGTCTTTTACTAACGTATATGCTCGAGCTAGGTAACGTTGTGAGAAATGAGTGTTCTTATAAAATACCCCTTGTACTTTCTTTGTTGGGTCATTAAGTAAGTTCTTTACCTTTTGTAAGCTTGCAAAGTGTAGTTTAAATTGGCTAATATTCATTAGTATTTCCCGTCCTTTCGTTTTCGATCCGCTTTATTCGCTTCATCGGATATTTGGCTCTTCGTTTTCTTCTTAAATGGTTGCAGGGTGCCCACACCCTTTTTAACGGGCTTTATAGCCTTTCCTTTTTCTTGATAGATAAACATGAGGTTAATACTCTTCCACAGCCTCTGGACGCGTATAGACATCTTTCCGGCGGTGATAGAACCAATCTTCACATAGTAAACACAGTCTAAAGAAGTTAGTGTCTGCTTAGGCTTGCTACGTTGCTTTAGCACGATACTTTCTGTAGGTACCGCGAGTTCTGCTGCAATTAAATCCTTAGCGTATTTGTTTCTAAGTTCTATATCGCGTTCGCTAACACCTTGATAAACCTTCGTAAACCTTATATGATAGTGGCCCTTGTTGCTCTTCTTGGCAATCTTATGTGCGTCTGCTCCTACATCAGATATCTTGTTTCCAATCCCACGAGCTGCCCCGCCGCGAGCAATAGAGCGTCTAACGAAGTTATAATCTTTTTTCTTTGACATTACTTACCTCCTCTCTGTAACATAGCTCTATTATACACTATAGCTTATCCATAAGTCAACATAAAAAAGAGGCGACCTTCTTACTAAGGTTCACCTCCAATCCCATACATATGTTATAACCTATCCTTAATGCATATCCACGAGGGATAGTGTTTCTAGACTATTGATAGCTTGCATAAGCTTTGTTTTATTCTCTTGCATTGTTGAGATACTTTTCTCTATTTGATTAACTTCTGCTCTAAGTTGTTTTAGTACAATTGATCGACTAGTTATAAGGGAAGAACTGTTTATATCTTCTTCAGACTTCATGGATTCGTTTGTAGCTATTCTGTCTTTACGGATGAATTCGTCTGCATCCTTCATAAATTGTTTTACTTTAGTTACATATTTACCATCTACTGCAAATCGTTCATTTATAGTACCCATTATTTGAAAGTTTATCAATCCCGCACGGGTAATACCCTTGAATTCCTCTGGGTCAAATAAAGGATTTGTCATATTTTCTTGTACAATATTTTTAATTTGTTGTTCGCCTCTAAATGCTACATAGTTACTAGGGTCTTCTTTAATCGCAAATGTACGTATAGCACTTTTAACTGATGCTAAGTTAGAATACCCAGCTGTGTTGCGCACGTTAGTACAGCTCGCTAAAGTCACCCAGTAGTCTCCTGCGTATTTCACTAAGTTTAAATGTTCCATCTTTCAATCGCTCCCTTTTGCTATTCAATTTAGTGTTGTTGTAACTCTATATGCGTTAGTATATCATACCTAGTTGCGGATATGCAAGTTAATCTAAACTTTTTTAGTACACTGTAACCTAAAACCAAATTATTCCTTTACTTTGAATTGATTGTACTTTAATAATTTTGCGGGGTGCATCTTCCTATTCGCAAATACCCTACATAAGAACCGGTTTGCTTCTTCTGCACCTAGTCGGTTTACAATGGCCTTTATCAGTTCAGGCTTCCTTACATACTTTCCTGCACTCGATGTTTTAAACATCCCGTCTACGCCTCCGCTACGGCTTGTTGTAGAATTAACTGTCATTCCTAGCTCCTCTAAGGTGTTCATCTGGCGTTTAAAGCTACCTAGGATAGAGACGATCTCAGAACGCCACAGAATGTTGTATGCGGCGTGTACATCTTTGTAAGGAGAACGAGTCGCTTGCTTATATACTCCCACAATCGGCTGATCTTTATACTCCTCGTATGAAATAATTCCTACATGAGCATGCCCATTCTTATTTAAGATGGCTTCTGTCTTGTCCACATGGTCATCATGGCAGAGAACAAAAACTTTGTCACAGATAAGGCTATAATGCTTTAACTGCTTATTTAACCGCTTTGTTGTATCACGTTCTGTCTTAATTTCAATTCCTAGAATGCCTTGTGAGGTAGAGAAAATAATACAGTCCGCGATAGTGGAGCCGCTGACAATTGCTTTTTCAAAAAGTACAGTGTTTTCGTCGTCAGCAGGGACGAATAGGTGTTGCTTTTCCAGGATTAACTCCTTAATATCCTGCTCATAAAACTTCTTCATATCGTTCACTCACCTTTACAGTCTTTTCCTATAATATAAAAGTTATACATAGTTGTTATGTTTTTTCTAAACAAAAAGAGAGCCGGAGCCCTCTTAGTTTGCCATCCAAGCTATTAATAGACATAATGTGTAGATTAGAATACCTAAAGCTACTAGTAGACTCCAAACTTTATTCTTTTTAACTAGGTAGGCCATTCCAAATATATACGCACTAGCTATAGCCAGGATAATAACAACAGTGGCGAAGAGGTATAAAGACAGTGTAAACATCTATTTCCCTCCTAGCTTCATTAAATGACCAATTGAAAACCAGATAAATAATAATCCGAATATGCACCAACAAATAAGTCCAGCAAGCTCACCAAATGTGTCGGTTATAAAGTCCATAAGCTTATAGAACGAATGGACAATTATGAAAGATATTATAACGATCCCAACTACTACAAGTGCAACTATAAAGCTACTCATTATATGTTACCTCCTTCAAAAGTAACTTCATGAACACCGAATACACAAGAGATTAAGAATAAAACTAAGAATACACTTGCAACAGCATTATCGGCCATTGTGTCCACTAGTTGAACACCACCTATTGATAGTAGACCTATAACCGCTAAACACATAACCAGAACAATCAGAATACTTAATGTCCATTCTCGCATTCATCTTCACTCCAATCTCCGAATATAAGAGCCCAACAACAAGCAAACAGTAATGATAAGGATACCCAGAGGGTTAACCCGAAGGCTAACCATCCAAAGAATACATGTACTACATAGTTAATACCAAATAACAGAGGGATCATCATTATAGTAAGAAAGCGTAAATCGTTTCTCATTCTACATAGTATCCTTTCTCTTTAATCGCTTTCCACTCTTTCGCTTCCCATATACGGTTCTGTTTATGGGTGTACCCTCCACTCCTTACAATAAGGCTAACCCCTACGAACAACTTACTAGGGAACTTAGAAGACCAGTCCGAGCTATAAGGCCCCTCTTTGATGATCTCTTCAATATGATAAGTGTTTAGTTGCATATCACTTTCCTCTCCTCTCTTCGTACACCCACGCAGCATCACTACCATAAGAACCATTAAGTTGTATCTTCTCCCAGCGTTCCTTTTCAAACACCTTGGTTATCATTTCGCTAGGTTGATAAATGGGAGTTATAATCATTTTAACCCTCACGTACTCTTTATCAGGGTATATGAGTGCGTAAGAGCCTTTTTCAGGTTTTACACTTATAACCTCATCAACATAAGTTATATCTGGAATATACAAGCTCATAGTGTACCCTCCTTATCCGATGTAGCCTCGGTAGTGCTCGTACTCTTCTTTTGTTACCTCCCACCAGTTGACCAGGCGGCCCTGTTCTGAATGGCAGTAGTATTCTTTCAAGAACTCAAAAGGGTGGACATCGATGAACTGGTTAGACAACTCCTTAGTTCCACAAGCTGTCCGCCAGTAGTAAGAGATAAAGTAATATTTCTGTTCCATATTATTTGTGTTCCTTTACATGTATTGTACCTTCTAGTACGCCGAAGTTGCTAGACTCCTTAAACTTGTACGTTTCTTCTTTATCATTTTTAGTCATAGGGCGAGTTAGATACCACAGGCTATCGTCTTTCCATGTAATGTTAACCAGCTTCTCCCCTTTAGGAAGATCAACTTCCATCTCGCCACCGTACTTCTTAGCTGCTGCTTGACATCCTGCTGACGAGGCTAGTAGGATTGATAAGATTATAGATACTTTAATTCGTCTTTTCATTTAGTTCGCCTCCTTGTAGCTATCTATAATTGACTGAACATCAGCTAGTACACTTTCCATTTCACTCCAAGAGCCGTATACTGCCCCTCCGCTAGACTTCAACCCGTATACAAAATCATTAGGGTCTGCTAATGGTTCCACAGGAGTACCATGTAGGAATAACGTACCTGCAGGGAAGGTTTTATTCGAATAAGGTAAAACCCAATCCTCCTTTAGTTCCTTTAGTCCTGAGCAACCTCGAACAATCTTTGTTTTAGCTCCTGAGAAGTTCCTAGCATAACCTAGAGACTTATACTTCATTACCTCTACTAAGAAACCATCACGTACCTGCCAAACATCCATAATATCATGCGATTTTATTTTATTCATACTGGGTTCTCCTCCAAGAATTCTTTTAGTTTTTTCTGGTATGTTACACTCTCTGATACAAACTCCGCGAATATACGGTAGGCCTTCTCTTGGTTCCCCTCCGTCCAGTCATCTTCTGCAACAACTACATAGGGCTTGCATAATCCGTGGCAGCAGTACACACAAGAGCTAGCATCGTCGGAATCTAATGACTTGTCTGTTTCCCATTGATTGAATTGTTCAACTGTGATATAACCTCGCCCCAGTGCCCAACACATGAAGCTAGCCGCTTTGAATGAGGCACCGAAGTAGTCAAAGAAGTCTTCACCCATTTCCTGTTCCCAGTTATGCATCGCTTGGTAGATTTCTTCTTTCGTCATTTTAGTTTACCTCCGTATTCTTTAACCGCACCTATAATGTCCTCTTTTACGGCTGTAACATGAGCAACTAACTCTTCGATAGAAGTGGCTTCGAATAACTTAATCTCCTTATCGATTACACCGTTACAAGCTTGTTCTAAATTCGGGTAGAAGGCAATTGCTGAATATGTATCTTCTGTGTTGGTGCTGCCCTCTTTCTTCTTGTTCTTTCTATTAATGATGACATTATGTGCATCGGATGTAAGCTTGTAATTTTCATTGATTTGGATATTCATATTATTTCTCCTCCTTTTTGATTGCGTTAGGTATAATCCCAAATATTCTGTAGAAATCTCCTTGTGCTCTCTCATCGAAAGCAGGAGAATCTAGCAATCGGTGTAAATAAATTTGATATGTTTTATTGATGGTTACTACTTCAATGAATGTCTCGTGTACTACATTTATAATACCATTTTGAGGGATATGAAGGTTATCCCATACTAACACACCATCCTCGTAATCCTTTTGTACCTTACAAAACGTGATGAACGAACCGGCTGTAACCTTAGCCTTATCAAAAATATTAATTTCTCTTTTAGCAAACATATTATTCTCCTCCTTGGTAATTACGTCCTAATGGGTTATCTGTGTTATCTCCACCATCTGTGAAGTCATAGAAGCCGTCTGCTTGCTGGTGACGGATAAGAGCGTCTACGAGTGACTTTGTAGGGATTGTGTACTTCTCGTCCCATACAATAGAAGATAAACCGATAAATACGCCTGTGTTCTTCCCTCGCTGTAATGTTCGTTCCCCTGCAACAGTCGTTAGCTTGTCTGGTTCTCGCTCGAAGAAACCGGACTCTTCTTTTCCTGTGAATGTATTCGTGAACCTAGGGATCACCGGAGCCACAAATACGGGTGGGTTGTCTACTCTAACCTGTTGCTTCTTAGGTGGGAACAGTGTGTTAGCTAGTGCCCCTAATGTAGTGTTAGGACTGAATCTAGGTACTTCGCCTCTACGCTGTAAGGTGTATGCCTTTCTAGGCTCCTTAGAAGCACGGTCTGCTGCATACACGATCACGTAGACTAAATCCCCTTCTTTCACCATATCGATGATGTAAGTAGGTACTCCTTGAATAAATAAGGTACCTTGGCGATGATACTCTAACTTATTCTTGTCTAAGTCTATGAGCTTGTTTTGTTCTTCATTCATAAATTACTCATTCTCCTTAAAGTGTTGGTTGATATCTGCGTATACTTGCTCGTTGTAACCGTGCATGTTATCTAATGTGTCCTGCGCTTCCTGTAGTAAGCCTTCTGCGTCTTCTAACCGACTAATAAGAGCTAGGATCAGTTTGTCTCCTATAAGGTTTCGCCAAGGCTCTCCGTGTCGGTCTGCTCGGTATATTCCGCGTGCTAAGTCCATGATGATCTCATATTTACCGCCTTCTAACTTAATTCGTTTCTCCATTTCTTTTCCTCCTTTGGTTGATCTATCCTTAGTATAGCATCTCTAACCCTACTTGTCTAGTTTTTTATTTACTTTTTGTCAACAAAGTTTTGAGCGTCTAACTTGTCTGTAGGATTTAACCTAATACTAGCACACTACTTGTAACCTGTCTAGTACTTTTACAAAAAAAAAGAGAGGAATTATCCTCTCTCACTCTCATATATGCGTCCGATCCACCAGAAGATAGCCATGCCACCTAACGCTAAGATCAACATGAACAGCTTCGTCTCCGTAAAGTAGCTACAGGTCATAAGGAACATCAAGACCCAAGGTAATACGTACTTAATAAAAGCTCCCATTACAATTTACCCTCCTGTTCCATCTCTTTAAGCATCTTTTTCTTGTCTCTACGTACAAAGATTGTCCATACTAACAAGGCCATTACATAAGCTCCTACGTTACGCAGAAGGAAAGCAATCGTAAACACTACCAGAGAAGCCGTGTAACCGGCGTGAGCAATATTAAAGTGGCCGTAGAGGGTATAAATACCCCAGACCACTAACACCTCCCCTACGGCCGCTAAGAACGTTGTAACAAGGTTTCTACCTACTAGAGGTGTTTTACCTTTCTTCTTAAGTGCGCCTGCTTCTTTGAACAGATTGTATATGTTAATTATGAGTGTAATTCCGATGATTATGTATAAGGCTATTTCAAGTTGTGTCATTAGTCCACTCTCCTTACGTCATCAAACAGGGATACTGTATTCTTGAATATCTGGGTGAGATCATCAGATATGTTAAACCGTTTCTGGTTAATATCTATACTCCTGTTTAGGTCACCATCGTTATGGCGCATAGTAGCTGCTTTCCAGTCACAGAACATTTCAACTAGGTCAATAAGGTTCATACCTCGTACACCGTTAGGAAAATGCTCTGGATGGTGGCTATTGTTAGCATAGTGGTGGTCTAATGCTACTTTTAGTCCTTTAAGGTATTCTTTGTACTCATCTGACCCATATGTGCATTCAGCTAGCTTAGGTGTGTACTCTGTAAACAGCTCTAACTCAGGTGATTCTAGTTTAGATTTATCATGCTCTACGGAGCGAATAAGTAGCTCACTAACTACTTCGTCTATACAAGCCCCTACCTGATTAATATGTTTTTGTGTGTCCTTTATACATTCTTCTTTTGAATACGTCATGCGTCTAGTCTCCCTTCCTTGTCTAACATAAGCGGAATGAGCTCCGGAGTATTTGACCCCTCTTTAAGGATAATAACCATCTGAGAAGCACCTGTTGTCGGGAATTGGTTTAACCTAGAGTAAGGATTCTCTCCAATAGTACTACCTACCTGTGCTCTTAAACGAGAAAAGCTCTCCTGGTTAATGCCTGTCGTATGCAGGTGCCCGGATAATAGCAAGAAGACTTCGATACCGTCACGCATAAATGCGGGTATCTTCTCATTACCTTTTGGCATATGGTCACCATGCACACCTACCACACGTTTACCTGCAATAGTTAAGTCCATTTTATATACGTCTGCGCGGTTATCATGGAGAGTAACATTTGGTAGACCTTGTACTTTCTCTTGAATAGCGAATAACTGATCTAGAATCGTATAGGCTACGTTATTGTTAAAGATAGCTTGTTTCTTATCTTGGTCGAAACGGTCATGGTTACCTGCAATAATAGCAAAGTTTACGTGAATAAACTTAGACAACTTGCTCAGAATATCTAGTGTAAGACGGAAACCTTTCGCAACCTGCTCGGCCAAATGAAACTCGATGTCCCAGCTCTGGTCTTTTCTCATTATATTGTTTTCAACAGTGTCCCCTAGCATAAGAACATAAACGTGTTTAATATCACGTTCTTCAATCATGTTTAACACATAATCGATAATATCATTTACTGATGTAGTTAGACGTTGAAAGCTGTAACTCCCTGTGTGCATATCGAAGGATACAAAACCGATATGTAAATCTGATAAACAAAGGATAAGACTGCGATCTCCTTTTTTAGGGGGTGCGATTGGTGTCTTTAAATACTTGGGCACCGGGTACCCTTTCATTTCTTCTAACATCTTCTCTGTTAACTCGTCCAAGAAGATTTTCATAAGGGCTCCTTCTTTTTGCAGCTTACGGAACTCCCTCATGTCGATATTAGCTTTTTCCTTCATCAGCACTTGTGTAGAGAGAATATCAAAGATGTTTTTCTCTTCTAACCCTTTTGGTTCTCCTACAATGTCTGGAATATCTTCTAGTCTAACTTCTCTGTAATATGCCTTTTTATAGAGACTGTACAATACACCATTTTCTTCCTGCATACGACGACCGAAAGCAGAGACCTCCTTCGGTTTAACTCTAGCATACCCCAATTCATGAATAAGCTTGTTAAAGCGCGATGGTGCGATCTTACCTTCGGTGATCTTTAAATAACCCATAATGACAGCGTAGGCACCTTCTTCGGTACCTAACGCTTCGATTTCTTGTTCAGTTAATTTTTCAATACTCATTTGATTGTTTTCCTCCTAGAATTATATTATTCTATCGGATCGATGACTTCGTGGAAACCATAGCTGCTAAGAACACCGGTCGGTGTGTAGGGAGTGTGGACTTGGTACCATAGCTCATAATATTTACCTTCTACGCGGTAAACAGTAGATACTAAATCAAACCAAACACCTTTCTTATTCGTGTCATTCTTGGAAAACTCCCGGTCTTGTACAACAATTCCAACTTCGTCTAGGATTTCTACTAGCTCCTTGAAGCTTTTGTCCTTTGTTGTGTCGATCTTTCCGATAAAATTGTTTAACTGTTCCATAGTAATGGTTCCTCCCTTTATTGTACCACATTCAGGTTATTCGTAGCTGTGTTCGGCAAGCGTTCTGATAAGACCCTGCCCCATTAACTCTGCGTAGCTTACCCCAGTAAAAACACTTGCAACTTGTTCTTTACCGCCACCGTTGTTAATCCATCCTGCTACTTGACCTGCGTGTACTCCCTTTGTGCGAATAGAGAATAAATCATTCGACTTTGTTGTTCTTGCCACACAAACAATGACCGGTGTATCTTTCTCTTGGTTAAGTAATTCATTTGCCAATTCGTTTATGTATTCCTCAGCTAGCACTACTTTTAATTTACAGTGTAGATCGAGGACACTTACATCGTATGTCTTTGTCATTTCTACCTTTTTCTTTATATAATCTTTTTGCTTCTGCATCTGGCCCTGGATAACCGGCGCATACGCCTCGATTATCTCTTGGAGGGATTTACCCCTTACCGCGTGTGGAAGCCACTTAAAGCTGCCCTGGTAGAGTGCTAGAAGCATTCGCGTCACGTTGTTATTCTCCCACGTCCATGTCCGGTATGCATTGACCGCTTGAATCATGATCTCTGCCTTGTCCGTAAATGAAACGTGTGTTCCTATTATACCCTTAAACCCGTCATCTTTCAACAGATAAGATAGTTGTAAGATGGGATCAACATTTTCATTGACAACAGAGGTAACACCTTCCTCTAGAATGTGCTCTCCGTATGTGCTAAGATGAATAAAGTGGGTGAATGGATTACCCACGGCAATGGAGAACTCTTCAGGCAACGTGTACCCTTTGTAAGGAATCCCTAGTACTAGAATTACATTCGCATCTGAAAACTGTTGGTAATTGCTAAAATCTAGGTGACTTACATAGTGTACATCCAGCTTGGCGGCGGAGTCCTGTAAGAGTTCTTCCAATATTGCAATCGATGTTACTCCTTCAAACGAAGGAGGAGTGAAAACTTTTATGACTGCCTCTTCTACTGCCATGATCCATACCCGATGGCGAATCCCACACATACAAGGAGTAAAAAGACCCATGCTCGCATAATTTTGTTTGCAAATGTCATTGGTTGTCTCATCGTCTGCACCTACCCTTCTACTAAATTGATAAAACTAGGAGTTACAGTTTCTGCTCGTCTATAACTCTTATATACATATTACCAAGGACTACCTATAAAGTCAATAAAAAAGCCTAAAAATTATTTCAATTTTATTTCAATTTGTTTTTAGAGGTTTATACATAAAAAAGAGCGGGTATGGGAGCCCGCTCTCTGTGTTTCTTCCTATTTAATAGTCACCTATTATTGCGGTAAATAATCAGAGCCAACAACTTGGAAATGGTTAACCCCAAGTGAGTATTCTGACTTAGCAAACGCTGCAAATGCGACTAAAGCATGACGTGCTTCTTGACCAGCTGTAATATTTGTTACTACGTTAGGTCTACTTACATGGTATACGTCACGGAAATCCTTTTCGTTACGTGTTGTCATGAAGACAACTTTACCCGCTTCTACAGTTACAATAGGTGTAGTTGTTTTTTCCTCGTAGGTTTTACCATCTTTACCTTCGACAACCGGAACGATCTTAAACTTACCTGCGCCACCATTGTCTAGGATTCTGAATAGGTAACGGCCACTTTTTAGCCCTACTGTATGTTTATGTGTTGGGAGATAGCCAACTGCAGCTGTATTAGCTACAATGTAGTCTCCTGCCGTTAATGTGATAGTTGCTTGTTTTAGTAAATCAGCTAATTTCATAGTGTATTAGCTCCTTTCCATTATAGTTTGTCTACTTGTTTTGCTACTTCCGCTTTAACACGGGCTGTTTTTGTGTAGTTGTGGTTCTTCCAAGCAGCGAATGCTAGGGCTACTACATAAGAAAGAGCTGTTACAGCATCATAGATGCCTTCATAGTTTGCTTTGATATGTAGGTTTAAGCCGAAAGCGTCCGCTACAGCATTCGCAATTACTACTAAGTAAAAAATTGTGATTGCAATTAACTTCGCTGAGAGCTTTGGAGCCTCTTCAGGAACTTGCACCATCTTAGGCACAGTCGGTACTGGTTTGTTCATTTTGAGTTCACCTCCTTAGAAGTGATATATCTTAATATAACAGAGAGGACTAATCCTCTCTTAGGGCTTTGTGTAAACGATCCCTTACGAAACACTGTACTTCTTTCAGTGTCTCTCGTATGTCTGCATTGGTTAGCATGGATCGCTGATACTTTTTACGGATGTTCTTTTCAATCTCCGCATCTGTCAGCTCTTGCAGCATGAGGAAGAGAATATCCCGCTCTAGCTCAGTTAGCTTTACATCTTGAAGAACGTATTCAAGAGTTTCATAAAAGTCCAGCTGCTCGTCTTGCACCGGGTTGTTGTCTAGTAGGTTTGTTACATCAAACTCATGTCTAGGGATGAAGATACGCTTTCTGTTACGGTAATTACTTCTAACAAAGCTATTCTTTACCCGGTTATGGAGCTTTGTCTTAACATATCCAGGGAAATCGATCATTGTGTTAGGTACAAACTCTTTCACTAGCCGGATGAACTGCTCGTCGATATAACTCATTAACTCTTCCTGAGTAGCATGATCCTGTAGGTAGTCTCTATACTCGTTGTATAAGCTTACTCGTAAGTTCTTATACTGAAAGAATAGCTTATCTACATCTCTGACAAACGTGCCTGTCATTTCATCTGTATTTGTGATAAAACGGTTACCATTGAGTATCTCTTCGTTTTCCTTATCGAGGTCTCTACTCACTTTACACCGTCCCTTCTGCGAAAGGGTTTTCTCCCTCTTTGATGAAGGTTACTTTAGCTGACTTACATAGGATGTCTGAATAATGAATCGTGTAAGGGATCAGCACTTCTCCCTCTTCTGTGTACCCTACGGAATCGCCCCTAGCCCATCTGGAACCAGCATAATTAAGCTTAATGACGACCATCTGAGTGTTATACGAGTCCTTTATACTAACGAGGACTCGCTTCCCTTCATCAATCGATTTTTGTAAATCCCGCTTAATTTCATCGTAATGCTTTGGTGTGGGTACTTTTACGTCTTCCGTTCGGCTACGGTAGTAATCTAAAGTATCGGTGATAATATCTTTGTGATCTTTATACATCCCATAACCCACTCGCTTTCTACGATAGTGCGGAGAGAAAGACATTACGCCTTGTCTCCGTCAATTTCACTTTGAATCTGGCTCACGATGTCGTCTGTAGATACTGTCTCAGCTAATGTTTGAAGACCTACCTCGTGAACTGTATCCATCCAACCTGTAAGCTCTAAGTTTTCATTCTTAAGCGCCGGGTAACCTTCTGGGAATCGTTCGGCAACCCAACGGTTTAAGATTTCTTGGCGGATAAGTTGGCCTTGTGGATCATATTCCATCCACTCTAAGAATCCGTCATGCTTAGCTTTGTGGATTTCTCCATTTACGTCTACGTACTCGTAACTTTGTGGTGTCTTCTTCGCCCAGCCCTCTTCTACAGCATGTTCGATCATGTTGTACTCATAAGCAAGCCCTGATTCAGAAAGTAGTTTAATATCTGCTAAACGGTGAGGTGTACATACCTTGGACTTGTTAACCTTGATACCCATTATGTGCCCTAATTTCACTTTCTCTTTATTAATTGTTTTGTCAATTGCCTGTTTCTTAGCTACTACTAGTCGAAGAGAAGCAAAGTGCTCCCATGCACGTCCACCCGGTACTTTAACCGTAGGGAACATTGCGTTTCCGCCGATGTCGTCACGTACTTGGTTGATTGCAAGAAAAAGGGATTTAGTAGTAGCAATCTTTTGTGCGAGCTTACCGATTAACTGTGTAATTGCATTCGCTTGAGCACCTACTGTCTTCTCTCCGAACTCTTTCTTATACTGTGCTTCTGACATTGTTTGACCTACTGAATCCCAGATGAAGACTAAAGGAACACCAGGATACTTATCAGGGAATGTATCTAGTACTGTTTCGATTGTACGGCCAACACCCTCTACTGTAAGTGCCTCACCTTTATCTAAGTTAGGTTGTTTAACTAGAATTCTACGAGTATCAATCTTTAAGTCTGCTAAACGATCACGGTCTGCTGTACCCTCTACGTCGATTAGTACTACGATACAACCTAACTCGATTGCTACACGAGCAGCATGTTGAGTAAGTACAGACTTACCAGCAGCGTTCTTACCTGCAATTTCAACCATTCGACCGAACGGGAACCCTCCACCAATTGCATAATCAATGTTAGGGAAGAATGTTGGTAGTCGATCTAGAATTGCGGCAAAGTCTGAATCGTGTAGAACCGTTAAACCTACGTCATCGCCCATTGCAGTAAAATCGATTTCAACCGGTTTGTTTGTTTTCTTTTTAGCCATTATTATGTTTCCTCCAATTTATATGTAAGATTATAAGTATAGGTGTTTCAAAGGGATAGCCTAGATCACACAAGGCGAGCTAGGCTTTAAGTATTAGTTGTTGTTATTTAGATCAAGTAAGCCTTTTAACTGAGCATCTACATCCGGTAAACCTTGGTTGTTCTGTGGTGCTGTATCTGCTGGCATTGCCGGTGCTACAGGCGGTGCTACTGGTGCTGGTGGGGCAACCGGAGCCGCTGGCGGTGTATTAGGTACATTTGGTGTGCCATAGTCAGGTACTGCATCATATTGTAAATCAGTTCCTTGTGCCGGTGCAGTTGGCGGTACAGCAGGTGTAACAGGGTGTTGAATAGGTGGCGCTGTAACCGGTGGTGCAGTTGGTGCTGTGTAACTAGGCGCTGCTGGCGGAGCTGTTGGTGCCTGTGGTGGAGCTGTTGGTGCTTGCGGTGCCTGTGCATAAGGATTAACCGCCGGTGCTGTCGGTGCAGTCGGAGGTGCTGTAGGGATAGCCTGGCCTGCAACAGCATTTGTACTAGCTTGTTGGTTGTTGGCGTTAGGGTTTACACCATTCTTGATATCAATGAATGCTTTAACCCATTCTAACCCATTCTCTAAACGCTCTGTAGGAACTACTTGTGCGTTTAAGTCTTCTAATTGATCTTCCCAACCTGGCTCTAAAGGCGGTAAAGTAGCTAATGGGTAAACCTCTACTCGATATGATTGAGTATTCGGTAATGGTTTCGCCACATGTACCATAGCAGGCTTGTTCACATCCATGAAGGACATTGCCGGGCCGTTAGGGCCTTGTGGGTTTAACATTGGGTTACCTAACTTCTCAATAATACCGTTATAAGCTGAAACCGGGAGGTCTAACGTACGTACAACATATTTACCTTCTGGATCGCGCTCTTGTAAGTACTGTGTTTCCATTTGCCCTGTTTGTGGGTTCTGTACTTGCTGCGTTACTACTTTAATGATGTTAACTTTAAAGAAGATACGTGGCTTAACTTGTCCATATCTAGATGGAAGCATTTGCTTGTCTGTCCATTCAGCAATAGCTTGCTCTAAGATAGAACCTGGATTTGGGTTAGCATCTAACATGAAGTTCTGCTTTAGCTCTTTTCCTTTAGATGTGCGAGCTTCTAAGAAGATGTTACGGAACTTCACTGCAAATGGTTCTGTATCCATGTTACGTGCTGGTAGCAGCTGGAAGAACACCTCTGGTGTAGTTGTGCTGTTAAAGTAAACACCTTTATGTTTTGTTTTCGGATATACTGTTTTTGGATTGTCGTTATTTCCGCCTGTGTGTTGTTCTACTTCTGCTTTAGCTTGGTTAATTAAATCTTCAAATGACATAATATATTTTCCTCCTAATGTATGTAACTAATTTTTTTTTAAAAATTTGTTTGCTAGTTTATGTGATTAATGTTTTTGTTTATATTCTTTGTACTCTTTACGAGCTTTAGCTAATCTTCGTTGTGCAAGAAATAGCGACACAATCAATGTCAAGGTAAGTATGATGTCTCCAATGTCCTCTAAGTTGCTGTTTAGATCAGTATCTGCTCCGAAAGCGCCGATACCGAGTAAAACAATCCCAACCCACATAACTACTAAGATGATAATGTCTGTAATGACTTCTCGTTTAGTTATTTCCACAATCTCTCCTCCTCCCTTAGCTCTATTAATAGTTTAACATAGAGTGTATGTTAGAGTCAAGCATTTTATACTAATCTTTTTGATCTTTCTTCTGCTAAATAATCTAGTACTTCTTGACGAGAATCAAACCCGTTCTCCTTTAATCGTTTATCTACTGAATCTGGAAAACGATCCTCTGAATACATGATAAACTCACCGTTCAGGCGCACTTGATAGCGTTCGAAGTTACCATCCTCACCATACATCTTTTCAAACGAATAACGTAGTCCACTCTTCTCCATTTATTCCGCTCCTTTTACTAATAGTAAGTACAGGCCGTGGCTTGCTCCACCTATTATAAACCAGAACCCTAACCAGTCGTACCAGTTAGTATAGCCTTTAATTTCAAAGTAGTCATGTGCAGCCATACCTAGAGCCAGAGCTCCGCCAAAGTTTAAGATAACATAAAGAATATAATTAAATGTTTTAATTATGTTCATCCTCCTTTAAATCAAATAGTTCTAATTTAATAGCTTCGTTAGGATAAAACCCGTACCCTTCTACTTCCATAGGGTCTTTACTCTGATTTAACCAGCGAGCCATCATTTCCATTGCAGTTGTGACAGGTACCTCAATACCAAAGCTACCAATGCTATAATGGATCATAACTTTTACAACCATTAATAACCACCATCTGCGAAGCGACTTGTTCCTGCTCCGTAGCCTTTCTGATCTGATATTTGTTTGCCATAAGATTGTAGCATGTCCTTACGCTGCTCAAATGACTTCACAATGCGAGTAACATACCCTATAACCATATTGTAATAGTGTAGGTTCCCTTGGATGGTAGCGTAATTCTCGTGTGTCTTACGGTATGTCTCTACAACATCCTTTGTAGCCTTTGTATCTGTATTCTTATAATACTCCCGAGCCTCTGCATCTATCTGGGCCAGTGCCTGCTCTGCTTTTAACTCAGCAGACTCCTGGAAGTATTTTAACTTCTCTAGAACAGATGACCAGTAGATGTACTTAGCCGGTTGTTCTAACATCTCTTGCATTAACTGATGTTCGTTAACCTTAAGCTCTTCTTTAAGATTGAACACTTGTGTTTGCCCCGTCTCGTCTTTTAGAACCAGATGGTCAAAATCGAATGATCCGATGTTAATCTCCAAAGGTTTCCCTCCCTTACTCTTCTATCTTATGACCACCAGCACTAACATTCCGAAGAACACTGTCCATGTACTTCTGTGCCTTATGGATACTTTTCATTACTTCTTCTTTCGGGTATCCGTATCGCAGTTTGTCCTTAACTTCATCTAGTTCGTCTACCAGATCAGAAACATAATACAGTGCATCCTCGTACCCTTCAATCTCGCGGTACATCTTATTGTGTCTACGTTCAGTCATTCGTTTCTCCTCCTTTTAGTTGAGAGGGCTTGTATACCCTCTCTGTATTAACTATATTACACTATCATAGTCTCTACGTCAACTATAAACTAGAAACTTTTTAAACTTTTTTATGCTATAGCTTGATAAGCCGGTTTACTTGCTTCAATAGCTGCTTTCAGCTCTTTTTCTTTCTCTTCATCGATGATCTTAGACTCACGATAATTCTTCACTTGCTTCTTATCTAGCTGGAACTTACAATAACCTGCAATCGAGCTGAATGTGTTCATCTCTTCTAGGTCGTAATCTACCATGTCATTATAGTTAACCCCTACCTCGATGTCTGCTACAATCGGATAGCGAAGTTTTTCGCCCTTCCAATCGATGAATAACCAATCTACAGGTAAGTTCTCCATAACATATTTCATAACCTTAGCCATTGTGTGTACTTCTTCCTTCGGACAATCTGCTACGATGGAGTCATGTACAGTTAGAATTAATTTAGAGCGTAGGTTATTCTGTTTGATAAAGCGGTTAATATAGATAACGGATGTGTTCGTTAAGAATGCACCGGAACCCTGGATGATCGTGTTAACTCCGGCACGTAGCGCACCGTTACGCTTGGATTTGTCTTGTGAATACACCTCACGTAAGTTACGGCGGAATCCTTGTAAACATGTAACGTACCCTTGCTGTTGCACTTCCTTATGTGTGTTATCGATATATTGCTTGATCTTCGGCTTGTTACGGAAGAAGTCTTCGAACAGCTTTTCAGCTTGTTCTAGTGTCATTCCGTGTTTAGAAAAGTAGCTGAAAGGTGTCTCGCCGTACGCTATCGTTTATACCCCGGTTTTCACCGTATTTGTTAGGGACTAGACTACATCACGTTCTCAGACGTTACTCTGAGAACCCTTGCTTTTCTTCCTACAGTGTAGGCTTTACTCTACTCAGTTCTCGCTCATGTCCTCCCGACAAGAGCTACCCTTTCGATAGTCGTTAGAGGTTTTCCTCGCTCAATGAACGATTCTTTCCTACGGGATTACCTCTATCCTTATTAGGACTTAGGCTCTCTTACCAGCTTATTGGTTATTCAGCTATGCCCGTTTAACAAGGTTATTCGATGTAGGTCACCCTACAAAGTGGCTAATAATTGACCAAATGTGGTACTCTTTGCCGATGAACGCTGATCGTCTGTTACTTCTTCTAATGGAATACCAAATACTAAGGAAGCTGTCTCTCTATGGATGTCCTTATCATCTAGGAAAGCTTGTGTCATTTCTTCATCGTCTGCAGCTAAAGCAAGTACACGAGACTCTAGACTTGAGAAATCGGCCTGGATCAATGCTCCACCAGGGAAACTTGTCTCAAACATACGTTTAATCGGATGTTGATAATCGAAACGTGTTACATCCCCTGTTTTACGAGGAAGCTGCTGAAGGTTTGGGCCTGATGAACTTAGTCGAGAAGTCTCAGTACCTGTTATGTTAAAGTTACAGTGAATCTTACCTTCTGGATCAACCATGCTGAGAAGCTTATATGTAAAGTTCTGCTTACGGGTCTTAACAAGTGAGTGAGTTAAGAGTAAGTCGGCTAGTTCTTTCGATCCTTCAAAGTTCTTAGATATATGCTCTAGCGCCCCTTTGTTAGCCTTATAGTGGAACCATTCGATCTCTTCCTCTGGAATCCCTTCTTCGGATGCAGAGTCTACTAGGAACTCTTTGTTATAAGGCATCTTGTTTCCTGTATATTTGAATAGTACCTTCTGTTTATGCTCTGAGGAGTTCGGGTTAAACATATGCTTACCGTCTTTATACTTATCTCTCAGCTTAGCAATGTCATTATCTCGATCCGCTGGTTTCTTTGCCCACTCAGCAAGCCCAATCTGGTATAGCTTTAAGTTGTCTGCTTCTAGCTGCTTCACTTCATCAATCTTGCGCATTTCCTGTAGGATACGATCTTCTTCTTTTGTGTACGCTTCGATAAGTCCTTCTGTATACTTAGTGTTCATCTTTACACCATTGGACTCGATTGTAGCTAGTGCGTCCATAAGCTCCGTATAGTGGCCTGTGTAGAGGGCACGTATACCTTTCTTATCCTCTTGCTTCCCTACGTCATCTAGTCGGTTATAGATACGTAAGCAGGCATCAACGTCTCCACTAGCATAAGGAGATAAGAACTCTCGTAGCGGAATCCATTCATAGCTGAAATCGCTACCGTCAATCTCGTTCTTGCGTTTCTCTGCTTTAGGGAAGTCCGGCTTCTCAGGAAGGTTTGGTTTACGCTTTTCTGCCTTAGCTAGCGCTCGTTCCTCTGCTACAGCTTTCTTGTATTCGGCTTTCATCGCCTCGATACGTTCCTTCTCTTTAGCTACCCAATCTTTTTGGTATTGCACTTTAAAGTCCTCTAGCGGTTTGTCATATCCTCCCATGTCCGTCATTTCATAGGCAAGATCACTCAACTTTAAAGAACCCTCTACAGCTTGGTTGACTAAAGCATAGTACATAATCTTCGTATCTCGGTGATTATTAAACTCTGTGAAGCCTCTTGTTAAGCGCAGAAACTTAGTATCGTATTGCACGTAACCCTGGTCTTTCGACCAGGCGCGGACTATACCTTCATGAACCCTTCTACTAATAGGTTTTTTCGCAGTTACCTATCAGGACTCATGCCCCTCATTTAAATGGTGTGTTTTCTCGTGACATGTTTTACATAACCATCGTACATCTAATGGTTTGTTATAATCGATATGGTGGGCTTCTAGAAAAAGCTCCTGCTTACAATCTTCGCAACAAGATGGTTTAACTAACTTACCTGATTTTACTGCCCGCAGCACTTTCTTCCGGGCGTTTTGCTTCAAGTTATAGTCAGGTCTGCTACGATAATTCTCTTGAGCTCGTTGTCTAACTGCTTTACCTGCCTCTGTTTGAGCATATGCTTTCATCTTCGCATTACGTTCCTCTCGCTTTGCTTGATGAGCTATTCTTCGCTTTTCTTTTAGGTCAGGGTCGTTAGCTTGGTGCTCCTTAGTTCGTTGCTTGCATAGCTCTTTATTATTCTCATAATATTTTTGCTTATGCTTACGGGTAGCTATCCTATTACACTCTCTACACTTAGTAAGCCTAGCGTATTCTTGGGTTCTTTTGCGAAAGTAACCTGTGAGAGCAAACTCCTCGTCATTTTTAAACTCTTTACATACTTTGCATTGTTTCATTTATGTAACCTCCTTATAAGAAGTCACATACACCATTTCTCACTTTGCCCTGCGAAGGCTCAGCTCAGTCTCTACAGGCCAGCTACCGTCACCAGTATTGTACCCACGGTATTGCCGTGCTCTATTTGATAGAGTTTAGGGTTCACCGTTATGAGAGGGGTTTTACAACACCCATGTTGTTAAATGTTGTGCCCGACCTTTACAATATTCGGGTCAGCTACAAAATCCCGGATTAGATCATATATCTCAGCTAGATGACCGGGCAGCCATTGGAACTCTTTATGCTCTAACGGAATGGTTATACCTGTTCCTTCTGCTAGGCACAGAGAAATTACTAAGGCTTTTGCACCTGGCATCCACGGCTTTAAGGTATTGGTCTCTAAATCCCACGAGGTAATTGGTGCTGCGGGAATATCCTTTTTGAATATCTCTCTAACTCGCTCAATATCTTCTACATGCTCGTACTCTACTGGTGCGGCCTCGAATGCGCGGTCTCCCTGGTCGATGTACTTTTTAAGTGTACCGAAATCTGCTTCGATAACTCCTGTAAGGTTTGGATTGATAAGCATGTTTTCAATACTGTTCATAGGGAGTACCCAACATTCGTGTGTTAGCTCGTCCGGTAAATTCCAGCCGTTAACGTCTTTTAGCTTAGCATGGAGGTCATCGATCTTACTTAGGAGAGTATCGTATTCCCGCATTAACGACTTACTATCGTTCATTCGATCTCCGTAAGCCATTAGGAAGGACTCTCGCTCCTCATCAGCCATCTCTAGCTGCTTTTCGAGGCTTACACGCTTAAATTCATTATCCATATCGTTCTCTTTATGCTCTTCTACCTCTGGCGGTGTATACTTTACTGTCACCTTTTGAGGAACTCCACGCATCTTGGTGATCTCGCCCTTACCTAGGAGAGCTTTACAACCGATGTTACCGGATGGAATAATAATATCTGGCTTCTCTTGTACAATCTTTTTATATAGGTGCGGGTACTCCTTACTCGCTTCTGTTTGTTTCACAGCTTTATACTTTATAGCTCGATCGTACTTGTCTCGTTGAAGGACAGTCGGGACTAGCCCGTAAGCGTAGTCCACATAGTACTCACCGCGTTTTAAACCTAACCCGCCCTCGATCAGCTTCTTGAGGATTTGTCCAGCTTTTGATTGGAAGAATACGTTTGAATAAGTACCATTAACCTTCTTCATATGATTCTCTCGAACGTACTCTTGTAGAAATAAAACCTTTGTCAAATTATTTCTCCTCCTCTTCTAGTTATGTCTCTAATTCTACTATATGTTATACGCAAAGTCAACAAAAAGAAGAAGAGGTTATTCACTCTTCTTCGGTGGTAGTTCGATCTCCTGTAGTCTTGAAAGGAACTTTACTTTAGGGACTCGCTTAGCTTCTTTTGGTATGTACTTTTTGTTTAGCCCATCGTAGCACTCCTTAGCGGCTACATCTATGATATTAATCTTTAATAGCTTACCGAACTTAATATCTTCTCCTTGGCTTACTACGTCTACGATCACGTCTTCCAGGTCTTTTAGTACCTCTTCAATGTCTCCTACACCGTATCCGCCTTTGTGTGCTACTAATCGTGCGATGTCTTTTCGGTTCAGCATATTAGTTGGCCTCCTTTGGATAGCCACTTTCAAATCGCTTGTTGTCCTTACGAACCATCTCTTCTACCCTATGTAAATCTTGTTTTGAATCGCACACAAGCCAGATGTTCATTTTCCAGGTGGATAGAGGCTCTCTAAGGTACTGGAAGCATTGATACTTATAAGTAGCCTTTAAATGGTACATGCCATTGTAGAAGACGTAGAATGGCTTATGACGGTCTTGTATCTCCTGCTCACTTAATGCAGGGAATGAAATGTTTACCTTGTCTACATGGTAGCGTAGAGGGTATAATGAGAATAAATAGTCGTATACATTCATATCCGGTAATACAATCGGTACGTCAATCGTTACTTTGGTTGCCATAGACGCTAGATGGACGTTACGTACCTCCTCGAGTGAGAAGTCCTTCTTGCATAGGAAGATAGCCTCCGACTGGGGAATTGCTGCTAGACGACCAATTACAGGGATAGGAATACGGTCTGCTGTATAGTAAGAGATATATCCCCCATGATTAAAGATTTTATCTTGTACTGTATCATTACCATAGCGCTCTTTGTAAATAAGATATCGTTTCTTATTACGCTTGTTGAATCGGGTGGACTTCTCTTTTAGCTGATCCATCTCCTGTTCGATCTTCTTTTCATTTAAACGTGTCACCTTTGTGAAGTTTGCCTCTTCTTGTTTTGTTGTAAGATTTAAATTGTGGATACGATCCGAATTAAAAATATTAAGCCTTCGCTGTCTCGCCATTGTTATTCTCTCCGTTCTATAATATGGTTATAGTCTCATTATACCATAAAATAGAAAAGTAGAGAGCTCCGGAGACCCGAAAAACCCTCTACTTTGTTGGTTATTTTACTTTCTCGTAAGTCATATAGAAAATGTCACTTTTACAGGGGTACCTTTCACCGTTAACCCCTGTAATAATATAATCCCCTTCTGTTACAGCATGTTCCCCTTCTAACGTTTTGATAAAGGGGATTTTATCCTTTTCGAAGTCCGGAGTAAACCCTGCATCGATACACTCCTGCTTAGTAAAAGTACCAAACATAGGGATGTGGTATTTAAAGTAGTCTTCCATACCCTCCTTATATACCTCTGCCTCGATTACAACTGGTTTCTTTCTATATTTAGCCATCTACTTCTCCTCCTCTTTTTCCTTACATTTATCACACAAGACAACTTGACGGTGTACTTGCCATACTAAGCCTGCAACATCCTGATGACAGTCCCAGCATTTAACTGGAATGTGACCTCCACCTGCCTGGTATGCTTTCTTAAGCATGTCTGCTACGTGAGTAGGGTGCATCTTGTGCCCTAAGATTGTATGAGCCATACATTCTCCTAACAAGTCTTTTAATACTTTATTTTCTTTCAAGATACTTTTCACCTGCTTCCTTTACTAGTAACCGAATATGGTCATACGTCCCGTAAGGTAAATCAATACCAGTAGCTTTTTCGTACTTGTGAAAGATGTCTTCAATAGCTTCCCCAGCCTCTCTAATACGTCTAGCCTCTTCAATACGTTCGCTTTCAGTCATCTGCTTCCACTCCTCAATCGAATTTAAACGCTTCTGCTTCTTTACTTGCCATAAACTTACGGTAGCGTGTTCGTGCTGCACTAATGAATCGATACATCTCGTCGATTGTACATACTGCGTAATCGAATGTTGTTTCTCCTGATTGGATATCGATACATGCTTCGAAATTGTGGTCTAGTGATGTAATAATTACTGATCCGTTATGTACTTCTAAGTTAGTTTTCATTCGCCGTACTCCTCCCAAGGCCCGCTTATAATGTGCCACTTAGCTTTCTCTAGAAATACCAACTCGTCCGGTTGGATGACGAAGTGCTCATCCATGTCTAACCCATACAGAATTAATGCTGTACCATTTTTATCGTATGTTTTAGTATGCTTAATTAGATAGTAGTCGTAGTTACCTAAATCTGGGGATGTAACATACCCCTGCTTCATAATTGCTACTGCTTCATCGAAAGATAAGTTAGCTGCCTCCATTTACTTCTCCCCCTTACTGATTGGTTTGAACGGGTATGTTTCGTTTACTAAAGCGTTTCTTAGTCTATCCATTACAGCGAGTACATCTTCTTTTTTGTTGACAATAAAGTTTACTTCGCTACCTTTAACCTGAAAGTTAATTCCGTCCCTAGCGTCCTCTGTAATCGAGAATAAAATTTCGTGTTTACTCATTTACTCAGTCTCCTTTCCTACTACGTAAATCCAACCAGGTTCCAGGATTTCCATTAAGCCTCGATCTTTATAATCTCTAAAGTCATCCACGTTATCTCCGTAATGCATTAGGTACGTCTTGGCTTGTATGGACTCAGGTAATGTCATCATCTCTTCAATACTAGCATGAACATTATTACGTGACTTAGCTGACATCTGACAGTCATGGAAAATAGCTTTGTATCTTCGACTAGCTCCCGCAATTAAACCGATATCGAACAAGGTATCTGCACTATAGAATAAGTCATCGCCAATACCGATAGCATAACTATCCATGCCTTCTACGTGTTCCGTTGGAAATAGTTTTAACTTCACGTCTCCTATAGCAGAGAATATAGAGTGGTCAGCACTAGTGTACATCACATGCACCATAAAGTAGTCCGATAAGCCGTCTCCATTAGACTCTAATCCAGCTCTTAAACAGTTCTCCCATAAAGATTTCATTAAGCTAAGGGGAACAAATAAGTCCATCTTACGTCCGCCTAGCACGAACTTATTGTATAGCGCTACTTCTTCTAACCCGCCTACGTGGTCTGCGTGCAGATGACTAATAAAGATACCGTCTATATCCTGTAATGAGATATTAAGATCATGCAGCCCTTTAGGAACTGTGTGCCCACAATCTAAGAGTAAATTGTATCCTGATGGAAATTCTACTAGTGCGCTTGTATTACCGAACCTCTTTGAAAATGCTGATCCTGTACCAATCATTTTAACTTTTAACATTTACTTCTCCTCCTTATATGTTACAGCCTATATACAGAGTCTATCATACTATTTACTGCTTGTCAACAAAAAAAAAGAAGACTATTAAAGTCTTCTCTTACCTATCAAAGGTCATCAAATCCGTTAGCATCCGAAGCCTTAGTATACTGACGAGATTTCTGTTCGAAGAAGTCTGTTTTTCCTAAGTCTACTTCTTGGTATGCAATGATCCAACGTAGAGGGTTTTCGATTGGTGCATCCGGGAATGCTTTACGGCCGAATCCAATTTGGTTACAACGTTTGTTAGCCATATACTGAATGTAGTTTGATAAGTCCTTCATTGTGATACCATCAAACTTCTCACCGATAACTGACTCAGCCCATTCGATCTCTAAGCGAGCAGCTTCCTGGAATGTTTCCACTACAAAGTCCTCTAACTCTTGTGTACGATACTCTGGGTTCTCATTTAATACTTCTTTAAAAATCTTTTCGAACAAGCCTACATGCAGCTGTTCATCACGATTAATATAGTTAATCATTGTAGAACTAGCTACCATCTTCTGATTACGAGCAAGGTTATAGAAGAAAGCAAAACCGCTGTAGAAGAATAGACCCTCTAAGATCACATCGTACACCATCGATTTTAAGAAATTCTCTACAGACGCTTCCTCACTGAATGCTTTATACCCATTTGTAACGAAGTCATTACGAGCACGTAACTTCTCGTCTGTTCTCCAATATTCAAATACTTCATCTTGTTTTGCCTTCGGTACTAAACTAGACAGTACATAGGAATAGGAATGGTTGTGAACTACTTCCTGTTGCGCTAGGACAATCATTAAGGCATTAATAGAAGAGTCTGTAATATAATCCGCTACTTTAGCTGCATAATCTGATTGAATGCTGTCTAGTAGAGCTAACAAGCCGATAATCTTCAAGAAGCTCTCCTGCTCGTCTTTTGTTAGTTGCGGAAATTGCTTAATATCCTGGCCCATATTAATTTCAAAAGGTGTCCAAAAATTTCCAAGCATTCTTTTGTACTTAGGAAATGCCCACGAAAAGCGGACATCATCCCAGTTTAGAATATTAGAGCTTTCTCCGTTAATAATTGCTGTTGATCGGTTAGGTGCGTTCTCGTCCATGATTTTACGTTGTTTCATTGTGTTTCTCCTCCTAATTGGTTGTCCGTTTTATTTATTAGCTATGACACGACTCACATTCTGCGATCACTTCCTGTGATGTTGAACGTACATAGTAAGTAGTCTTTAACTTCTCTCTCCAAGCTGTCATGTGAAGCTCTAGTAAGTCTTTAGCTTTTACATCGTTCTGTACATATAGGTTAAATGAGATTGATTGGTCAATATGGCGCTGGCGTTTTGCATTCTGTTTAATGCTCCATAGTTGGTCAATTAAATAAACTGATTTGTAATACCAAGTTGTAGCTGGTGATAAGTCCGGTGCAGTTACTGGAATCTTGTAATTCTTTTTCTCTTCTGAATAGAACTTACGGAAGATAGGGTCGATACTTGCTGTTGATCCTGCAATAATAGACGTTGTACCATTAGGTGCTACAGCCATTAAATACCCATTACGTACGCCGTGTTTATGTACTTTTTCTGCCAGGTCAGTCCAACGATCAGGGAACGAAAGTTCGTCTACAGTATCATTAGGTAGGTACCCACGTTTAGCAAAGTATTCACCTGTGTCAAATTCAGAACCAGGAAATGCAGGATAGTGACCTTTCTCTTTTGAAAGCTCCATAGACGCTTGAACAGTTAGGAATGCAATATCTTCGTAAAGGCTATCACAATACTCTACTGCTTCGTCTGTTTCCCATGCAATTTTTTTAAGAGCTAGTAAGTGGTTCCATCCGAATGTACCTAAGCCGACTGCACGGTACTTCTGGTTAGATAACTTAGCTTGTAGTACAGGGATATCATTCAGTTCAATTACATTATCTAACATACGAATTTGAATTGGGATTAATCGCTCTAATACTTCGTCTGTCACAGCACGAGCTAAGTTAATAGAAGATAAGTTACATACTACAAAGTCACCAGGGCTCTTTGTAATAACGATCTTACCATCTTCTGTTACTTCCTCTGTTACGACTGTTGTTCCTTGGTTTTGTGTAATTTCTACACACAGGTTTGAGCAGTAGATCATGCCAGCGTGTTTGTTTTGGTTAGCACGGTTTACTGTATCACGGTAGAACATGTAAGGTGTGCCTGTCTCTAGTTGAGAGATCATGATACGTTTAAAGATTTCGATAGCCGGTACTGTTTCGCGAGATAAGTTTTCATTTGCTACACACTCTGCATATTTTGTACGGAATGAGCCGCTACCTTCTTCTTCATCGTAATAGTCTTCGATTGAGTAGCCCATCACTGTACGTACTTCGTGAGGATCAAATAGGTGCCAATCTTCTCGAGCTTCTACTTTCTCCATGAATAAATCCGGTAAACAAACTCCCGTAAATAGGTCATGTGTACGTTGGCGCTCGTCTCCGTTGTTTAGGCGGGCATCTAAGAACGAGAAGATGTCTTTATGCCATACGTCTAGGTATACTGCGATAGCACCTTGTCGCTGCCCTAGTTGATCTACAGATACTGCTGTATTGTTTAACTGTTTCATCCAAGGGATTGTACCAGAAGATACACCTTTAAATCCTCTAATATCACTACCACGGCTTCGAATGTGACCTAAATAAACCACGTAGTCCTATGTTTCCATAGGCGCTGACTATATCTTACAGTGTTTAACTGTCCTTGCGCTTCCAACGGTGATAAAATCCGTTGTACTCTACTCGCTTAATTAGTTTTCACTAACGCTTTCGATAGTCGATACACTTTTCTCAACAAGCACCCATTTAAACCCTTTTGCAGTCTTGTTTCTCCCGGCTATTACATGGTTGATAGATACGCTCTTCAATCCATTAGCCTTGCTAGCTTCTTTCATGGAACTGTAGACTGCTAAAATTTCACCTGTTTTCGGGTCAACTTTTGCGACCCTTTTGTTCATCCCACCATTGTATCCTTTTCTTCCTAGTACGTCAAAACCGTGTACGACATTCTCCTGGTATGTACACCACTCTAAGTTAGAAACGTGGTTATTCTGCTTATTACCATCTTTATGGTTGACTAATGGTAAATTATCTTTGTTGGGTAAGAATGTCATTGCTACGAGACGGTGAACACGTAAGTAGTGTCTAACTCCGTTCTTTCGTAGTGCAGTTTTAAAGTAGCTGTCTTTATCAGGCGTGAACTTAAACTCTCTACGAGAACTCTTTTTTCTAATCTTCCCGCATTGAGTTATCTCATAGTCTTCAAATCCAGGTATGGTATGCCACATTATATCCGCTCCTCTCTTGGAGCTTGTTGAGACTTAGCACGGGATTGCCACCACCATTACGTGCTGCGGTTTCCCCGTTAGCCCTCTATTGAGGACACCCCTTTTTCTTGGGTTCACAAGGTTTTACATCGGCATTTATAGTTTACCGATTCCTCCACCATTCTTACTTAACATAGCAAGGTCTGTGTTACTATCGTAGATACCTCGTAAGCTGTCATCGATTGTATCAATAAAGCAGCTAGAAAGTTGTCCGTAGCTTTTACCTGCGTTAGCTAATGTTGGTGTTGCTACTGTCATATATAAACTTGATAGAGCCCAGTACGATTCTTTAACTAGCTCGATACGTTTCTCTTTCTTCTCCTGGCTCATTAACGTCATAGCGATAACAAGGAAACGTTCTTGTGGTAATTCGTATACACGCTTGTCATGCGATGTTGCTAAGTAACGATCTGCTAGTGTCATTAATCCAATGTATGTAAATAGTCCGTCTTTAGAAGGGTCAATCACTTTACCTAATTCGTTAATCTCTTCTTCTGAATAAACCTCTAATAATTTCTTGTTGTAGATACCTTGGTTTGTAAGCTCTACTAGTAACTCGTAGAATGAACCATACTGATCTTCTTTGTTGTAGTTACGATTTTCAGCAGCTTTGCGGTAGAGGTCAGCTAAGTAAGCATCAGCAGCTACGTATGTCCAGTCTGGCTCTTCCATTGAGATTTTCTCGAGTGCAGCTAATGTCATAGTTACAGTTAGCTTATGAGAGGACATACCACCTTTAGCAAGGATAACGTCTGTGATCTTCTCCTGATATGCTGATAAATCGATAGAAGGGAATTTACCCTCTAAGCGCTGTAAGTGTGTATCTAATTCCTTTAATGATTTTTCTTTTAAATTGTCCGACATGAATTGTTCGGCTCCTCTCTAGATATGGTATTGTTTAAGCCTGTATTTCTATTATAACACATAATATAGTACTTGTATAGCCTAGAGTGTAAAAAATTTACCCATACCTAGTTTAACCTAGATATGGGCGTTTCTTACTCGTATTGGTCTGCGTATGCATCCCATTCTACTGTTTTACCATAATGTTTTAAGTCCTCGATAGGGACTTTGGTGAACGTATCCAAGGTGGTAACAATCATGTCAAAAACCTGTACCTCGTCTCTAATAGTTTTAATTGTTACTTTCGTTTGCATTACATCGTAAGTTTGTAATGCGTTTAGTTGACCATACAGCCAGTGAGTGTAAGGAACCATAATAAAGTCTTTCGCTCTGTTACGTGAAAAAATTAGCATAGGGGTTCTCTTAACCCGTCTAGCATCACTAATCACCTGAGCTAGCCATTCTTTTGGTTGTCCTATATCTAGGAGTATATGCTCCATAAGCCAACCTTCCCTATTCTTCAACTCAGTTACAAAAGGGAAGTCCGCTTCGGGAGGGGCTACTATGTCCCCTGCTATACGGTTGTCTGTTCCCCATCTTAGTCCTCCGCTTGCGGGAGTGCGAGAAAAATTTCCTCCCCACCAGCTAGATAGGTACTTCGCAATTTTTCTTTCATAGGTAGAGCCCTTATTTTTCGAGTTAACCATCATTCATCCTCCTTATAGGTAAACTTCCAACCTTTATGGTGGTTTCTTTTACCCTTTACGCACATTGTTATCTTATTACGATCTAGCCCATGCTTTCTACCAAATTCAGCTAGTTTGACGAAGTGATGTGTGTTACCAAAAGGGTCTAGCCCTTGTATCAATTTCTTCCTCTCTACCTTCAACTGTAGTTTCTCGAAAGAACCGGACTCTGCGTACATAAACACCCAGTCTCTATGTGACCGCACCCGTCCTGATAAGCAATCAGCTATAGTTGTAGCGTTTAGATTATTCTCTTGTGCAAATTTTTTTGTATTGTTGAATGTAGCCTTACGACCCTCCGGGCCTATAGCTAATATAGCTTTTTGCCTATTTGGTTTTATTTGTGCATTCTCTTTAGCACTAATAAAGCAGCAGGTATCGGGAGAGTAAACCTTATTTCCAGGGATCAGATAATCCTTATCTAGCTGTAATTCACCATTGAGCAGCTTGTCTGCGTCATACCCCTTAACCTGGTCTATTGTACTAAAAAAGTTTTCTAACGCCTGCCACTCCTCGCAAACAGTAACACCCTTACCTCCGTAGTTTTTAAAACTGATATCCGCAGGTCTGTAGCATCTGCTCTTCATGGAGTAATGTAGGCTCCTTAGTTTAGTGTATAGCTTATTGTCAGGATTTCGTGTGCCTTTTGGAAAACTAACCATAGATTACCCTTCCGTAGTCTCTTCTTCTAACTGTTTGCGAGCTGCTTCGATTTCCTCTCGGTGCTTTTGTAAAGCTGCTTCATACTTCTCTTTTGCTTTCATAAATGTTTCTTCTGTTGCGCCCATCTCTAACAGTACAAACTCTTGAATCTGTGTGCGGTCTTGTAGCTGCATAATTACTTGTCCGTATTGGCCTGTCATCTGGCCTACAATCGCAATAACATCTGCTACTGTAACTGTTTGTTTTGCAATGCGCTTAATACGTTTAGCCGAGTTCTCGTCTGCTAGCTGCTGTGTAATTGCATAGTTTACTGCATCTCGTAAGTCTTTTGCTTTAACTGGTTCTTGTGTTGTGTATTTTGCCATTATTCCTTCTCCTCCAATAGGTCATCCTCTGAATCTGAGAATGTCTGTTTAATTTTAGTTTGTATATCTTCAGGTAATGCTTTTATGATGTCTAGCATTCTAGTTTCTGTTACTGCTTGTGCAGCGTCTATGTACCTAATAAGATCGTCTGTAACATTTAAGAATGCGCTTGCTACATCGTGCAGGCTTACAGTTTCATCTTTTGTTTCCTCTAACATGGTCTGCAGCCCTTCATCCTTCTGCTCGCGTAAGTAGAGGATGTTCTGCATAACTTCTAGGACTCGGTTCTCACTCATTTCTTTTCTACTCCTGAGCTACCTCTGCCTCGCTCACCTCTATTAGATGGTGGAAGATCTTTAGACGGCTTAAGCTTAGCAACAATCTTGTCTGCAAAGAAAATCTGAACTAAGCGAGTTCCTTTAGGTACATAGATCGTTCCTCGCGGTACAACCTTCTTGAATACCTGCTTCCCGTTTCCTTCCTCTACCGAAGGGTACCCGAGCATTTCTGTCTCTTCTACAAAGAACTCACGGGCTGCCTTCTTAACTGGGCTAGGAATCTGGTTAAGTGGAATTCTATTCCCTTTAACATCCATTACAAAATCTACTAAACTGTTGTCGGCAAAGGTGTTACGGAGAATTACACCAATCTCTCCACGGTAATTTCCTTCAATCACGCCCACGCCATTCGATAATACTAGAGGCGTGTTACAAGCAATCCCACTTCTTAAAGAAGCTAGCATACCCGCTTCAAATGGATCAAAGGCAACTCGTAGGTTAGTAGGGATTACCACCGACTTAAATGTTGAATGCGGTACTAAACATCCTTCACTAGTATAGATGTCAATACCAAAATCCCCTTCGTAGCCTTGTGTCGGTACAATTAAATCCTTGTCTTCTAAATAAAGTACTTCAATTTCTTTCATTTACTCTTCATCCTCTCTACCATCATCATAAAAGTTTAGTTTAGAAAACCATGGATGGTCTCGTTTAATTACTTCTACTTCGGGACTTTCCTCGTTAGTGATAAGCTCTAGGTCTATCAAGGCTTGAATGTACCCGGTCATTTGATAATCTATTTTATCATGGTAGTAATCTCCTTGAAGAAGCGCCTCGTCAGTCTCGAGGCTTACCAACGCTTGCTCCTCTTCGTGGTAGAAATTTGAGTAGATAACTAACTCCATTCTATCTCTCCTCCTTTATAATGTTTCTAGAATTGCTATCTCGGTTCCACCTAAGTATGTACAGGTATATGCCTCTTCTAGATCGTAAAGACTAAACCGCCTAGTAACCATCTCTTGTGCTGCTTCTTTCGATTCTGCAGGGATGTGTACTTTCCCGGTAGATGCATCGAATCTAAATGAGACATCATCACCTACAAGCTCGTAAACTAGTCTCGATTGGTCAAACAAGTTTTCGCAATAAACTACTAATTCCATTTGTTTTCCCTCCCTTATTTGGTACAACCTTATAGTATCATAGAGTGTATGTTACAGTCAAGCACTTTCTACGAATTTAATAAACTTAATTTTAAATCACCTTCACTGTCGGCAGGGAAGGCTTGGTTGATAAGTTCCTGTACCTTTTCTGGGCCTAAGTCATTTGCGTCATAGGTTTTGTCCCCTAGCACGTAGAACAACGCTCTATCGGGTGCCTGAGCCTTTATACGATGTGCAGACTTTATCATCTGCTCCCAGGCATCTCTATCCAAATATAAATAGATTGGTAACTGCCTATCTGCTGTCTCGCGGATCAGGAGACTAACCTGTTCTGCCGTGATTTGTTTTCCAAATGTGGCCACTCCGTTATTATTGGGAATAGTTATAGCGTCAAAGAAACCCTCGGTTATAACGATCTTATCTGTATACTTCGCCCAGTTTAAGTTGAAGATGGTATTATTCTTTGAGTACTCTGTTGTCTTAGATGGGGCATTGAAAGATTTGATAAACGCTGTCTTGTCTAATGCACGAGTATTCCAGTACATTGGTCTACCTTTATCATCATGAGTAAAGAAAACAAGATGATTATGTAGCGTCATCATCGTACCATCCGTCTTCTGCACGTCCCCTTGTATTACATAAGAGATGTTATGACGTTGGATGTGCTCCATTGTAACTCCTCGACCGTGTAAGTAGGCGAAGAACGGGTACGCTTCCGGGTTGTTAAAGTTAGTAGCTAAGGGTTTACAGTTTGTAGGCGGGTAGGGACAGGTATAGTTAACCTGTTTCTTCTCCTCTACCGGCTTACCTCCTTGTGCGATGAACAGCATTAGCATTTCTTCACGAGACAGGTTTCTTGCCTGCTCCGATACAATTAGACTGGTATTGCGTTCCGCCTCTGCATCATAGTCATATGTTAGTAGAATATCTGCGGCCTCATAGTAATTAACTTCGTAGTATTGCTTTACAAAGGTTACTGGGTTTCCTCTACTATCACACTTAAAGCAAATCCATAACCCTGTTTCAGCTTGTACGTAAAACTTATGTTTTGTATCATCACAGAAAGGGCAGCAGAAACGTGTTTCTCCCGCGGCAAACTTTTCTCCGCCCAATTCCTGTGTTAATAGGTCTAGGAACATGTTATTACCTTCCTTCTTTGATCTTGCGCATTAAGTTAAGCATTGCATACATTTCACCAATCTCCTCTAAGAAGTTTAGTTCAGACTTAGTAGCGACATCATAAATGCTCTCCTCTTCTTCTAATCTACCTAATAACCGATCCTGTAGCTCAGTATGTATGTTATGTAGAACTTCATAGCCTTCTTTAATGTCCTCCATCGTATACTCTTCACTAATTGTTTTGGGTACTCCAAT
>Ga0209463_1000183_pt1 | contig 58741 bp, 55 predicted proteins | sample AgamicMgSfrz_FD_187169 | JGI IMG/M metagenome (GOLD analysis project Ga0209463, IMG submission 187169) | Agave microbial communities from Guanajuato, Mexico - Mg.Sf.rz (SPAdes) (version 2) | ecosystem: Host-associated > Plants > Phyllosphere > Phylloplane/Leaf | place: Guanajuato, Mexico...
GGAGTGGCTGCGTCAGCGCTCTCGTCCGTACCTGTTCTCTAACTCTTTGGCGCCGGCGATTGTCAGCGCTTCGCTGCGGGTGCTGGAGATGTTGGGCGAAGGCGACGGCCTGCGTCAGCGTTTATGGGATAACGCGCACTATTTTCGCCGTGCGCTTACCGATGCGGGCTTTACCCTGGCGGGCGCCGATCACGCGATTATTCCGGTCATGCTCGGCGAAGCCACGGTAGCGCAGGAATTTGCGCGCCTGCTGCAGGACGAAGGCATTTACGTTACCGGTTTCTTCTATCCCGTGGTGCCGAAAGGCCAGGCGCGTATCCGCACGCAAATTTCCGCCGCGCATACTCATCAGCAGCTTGAGCGCGCAGTGGACGCTTTTACGCGTATTGGGCAACAGCTGGGCGTTATCGCCGGAGGAGCGCGGTCATGAAAGCACTGGCGAAACTGAAGGCGGCGGAAGGCATTTGGATGGTGACCGATGCGCCGATCCCTGAGCCTGGCCATAACGATCTGCTGATTAAAATCCGTAAAACCGCCATTTGCGGCACCGATATTCATATTTATAACTGGGATGAGTGGTCGCAAAAAACCATTCCGGTGCCGATGATTGTCGGCCATGAATATGTGGGAGAAGTGGTTGCCGTAGGACAGGAAGTCAAAGGCTTTGCCATCGGCGATCGCGTTTCCGGCGAAGGACACATCACCTGCGGCCACTGCCGCAACTGTCGTGCCGGACGCACGCATCTTTGTCGCAATACCGTCGGCGTAGGCGTGAACCGGCAGGGCTGTTTTGCTGAATACCTGGTCATTCCGGCATTTAACGCCTTTAAAATCCCGCACAATATCTCCGACGAGCTGGCAGCGATTTTCGATCCCTTCGGCAATGCGGTACATACCGCGCTCTCTTTTGACCTGGTCGGCGAAGATGTGCTGATTACCGGCGCCGGGCCGATCGGCATTATGGCGGCGGCAGTCTGTAAACACGTTGGCGCGCGCCATGTGGTGATCACCGATGTGAATGAGTACCGCCTGGATCTGGCGCGTCAGATGGGCGTTACGCGCGCGGTAAATGTCAGCCGTGAATCGCTGAAGCAGGTGATGAGCGAGCTGGGTATGACCGAAGGCTTTGATGTCGGGCTGGAGATGTCCGGCGCGCCGCCCGCATTTCGCACCATGCTGGAGGCGATGAATCACGGCGGACGCATTGCGCTGCTGGGCATTCCCCCTTCCGATATGGCGATCGACTGGAATCAGGTGATCTTTAAAGGGCTATTTATCAAAGGGATTTATGGCCGGGAGATGTTTGAAACCTGGTACAAAATGGCCGCGCTGCTTCAGTCCGGGCTCGATCTGCAACCGATTATTACCCATCGCTACGCAATCGATGATTTCCAGCAGGGATTCGATGAAATGCGTTCCGGCCGCTCAGGAAAAGTGGTGCTGAGCTGGGATTAACTGTTCTGCAAACATCCGCACCGGCCTGCGCCGGTGCGGATTGTCCGCTTACTGTTTCTTTTCCGCATCGGTCAGGTAGCGCACCTTGCGCGTATAGTCCTGGCCTTTAAACAGCAGCGGCGTGTCAGAAGAGTGAAGATATTTCTGCCATTCGGCGAGCGGGAATCCACCGTGCGCGCCGATGACCTCATTCGGAATGACCGCTTCCTGTCCGCCGATCCGCTTGGAAACCGGCCAGTTCATCCATTCGCCCAGATTGACCGTTCTGATATCCAGCAGATCCAGCAGGGCGGCCAGCGGCAGCTGATCGGTGGGCGGCTGCGAGTCATCCATTAACTCCCAGGTATCCTGAAACAGCGTCAGCCAGAGCGGGCAGATACGTTTCCATGTCTGGCGCGCCGCGGCGAGAAAAGCGCCGTTAACGTGATCGACCAGAAAAGGGCGTACCGTGCGCGCATAGTAGGCGGGCCGATTTTCCGGCGCAGCCTTATCCAGCTTGGCGATCATTTTCCCCTGACGAAAGCTGGAGTAGATATGGCCTTCTTTCATATTGATAACCGGCATTTGCAGCAGATTAAGATCGGAATCGATCATCAAAATGCCGTCAGTCTGCGCCTGGAGCGGCGCCTGCAACTTGATTAACCGGCTGCGGTAAATCTGCTTATAACGATAATTCTCTTCGCGATTCGGCACGTCCAGCGTGACCACGCGCGCCTTTTCCGGCAGATTGCGAAACAGCGCGGCGGGCTGGTCAGTCACGATAACAATCTCTTCTGCCCGATCGGCGTAGCGGGCGGCGAACAGCGCGCTTAGTTCCGCCTCTTCGATAAAGTCAGCGCCGGTACAGGGAATCACGACCGAGGTTACCGGTACGTCGCCCTGCGCATCGGCCTGGCCATAAGGAATATTGTGACGCGACTGGATATAGCGATATTGCGGATTAAGAAAGTTAAACATGAGAAGAAGGTTCCTTGACCACGCTCTGCAGCAGAGCTTCGACGCCTGCGACGTAATTTTCAATGGCGTAGTGGGCTTTAACGTTGGCATTTGCCTGTGAAATCAAAGTCTGACGCAGCGCGGCGTCCTGACAAAGCGCCTGCATATGGGCGCAAAGACGCGCCGTATCGCCGTAATCAAACAGCAAGCCGGTGCGGCCGTCGTCCACCAGTTCAGCGGTGCCGACCACGTTCGAGCCGATAACCGCCGTATTGACCAGCATCGCTTCCAGCACCACGCGCGGCAGGCCCTCGCTTTTCGACGCCAGCACAAAAACATCCATGGCTGCCAGATAGTCGAGCGCGTTGTTACGGAAACCGGTGAATATCACGCGATCGGCGATACCTTCCCGTGCCGCCTGCTGCTGCAGGTTATGCAGTTCCGGGCCAGCGCCGACAATCACCATGCGCCAGTTCACCTGCGGGCAGGCGCGCTGAAATTCGCCCAGCGCCTGCAATGTATGATGCGTTGATTTACGCGCGATCAGTGAGCCGATGCTGCCGAATAAGAAGCTGTCCGTCGGCAGGCCGAGGCGCGCGCGAATGGTCTGGCGATCGGGCAACGGCTGATGAATATCAATGGCGTTGGAGACGGTAAAACAACGCGCGGCATCAACGCCGGCGTCGCGCAACGTCTGGTTCACGCCGTGAGAAACGGCAATCACCGCGTCCACCCGCTGATTAATCATTTTCACCAGCTGCGGCGTTAGCTGTGGTTCGATTCGGCAATGCTGCACCAGGCCAATCGGCAGATCGGCGGCCGCCAGATAACCTTCCACATTAGTGCTGGGCTGGTTATTCATATAGAGCGTATCGTAGCCGCCCTGCACCAGCAGTTCGCGCAGCCGACGCGCGTTAGGCTCAACGCGCCAACGACGATCGATCGCATCCACGACCCGCTTTTTCAGCGCGCGGCTGAAAAACAGCAGCGAACGCAGCAGCTCTTTTTGCAGCCTGGCGGAGACGGGCTGTTTACGCTGGGGAATAAAGATGATCGGAATGCCGATGGCGTTCAGCACTGATTCAATGGTTTCACCTTCACCGCGCTGATAGTTGTAGTAAAAGCAGCAGGTTATATCGAAACGATCGCGGTCGATGCGCCTGAGCAACTCCAGCATGCTATTGGTGCCGCCGCCCCATTCTCTGCCGTTATCCAGCAACAGGATTTTTTGTCGAGCTTGCGTCATATCCTTACGCTCACGGAAGGTGAATTATCAGGGCGGCATTATAGAGGCTTACCGCCGCCCTGACGATGCACAATATATCAGAACAGGCTGCCGATCTTTTTCACTAACGTACTTTGCTCAACGCTTTCCTTAATCACCGTTAGCGCCTGGGTTGCCGGGACTGGCGCAACCGGCTGCGGCACCGGACAAACGGCGACGCCGTGGAACGGATTACGCGGTTTCGGCGCGGCTTTGGATGGCACAGGCAGCGGCGCAGGACGCACAATCTGCGGCTCGTTCAACAACTGGCTGGGCCGTACCAGCGTGACGTCGGCGGGCAGGTTGGGCAGCATCTGCTGCAGCACACGCACGGTGGAAGGATGCGGATGGCCAATGGCAATCGCTGAGCCATTGCGCTGCGCCAGATGTACGGCGCGGGTAAACTGCTTACGGATCTCCGCTTCGTTCTGATTATCATCCAGAAAGACGCGGCGCTTGATCACTTTTACGCTGGTGCCGGCGGCGGCGCGCGTCGCCTGGCTATTGCCGATGGTCATGCTGTCGAGAAAGTAGAAGTTATAGTGATCCAGCACCTGCATCACCTTTTGCATGCCCGGCAGGCTGGAGGTCATCTTACTGCCCATATGGTTGTTCATGCCGACGGCGAATGGCACGTTACTCACGGCGTTATGAATGATGCGGGCGATCTCCTCGCTGCTCATTTCCGGCTGTAACGTATCGCGCTCCAGCGGCTGTTTGCTGAGCGGCGCCATCGGCAAATGGATCAGCACTTCGTGTCCGCGCTGGTGGGCTTTGGTCGCCATTTCGCGCGCGTGCGGCGCGGTGGGTAACACCGCGACCGAAATGGCATTCGGCAACTGTAAGACCTGGTTTTCCTGCTGCGGCCGATAGCCAAAATCATCAATAACAATCGCCAGCTTAGCGGCGCTGGCCGAGCAGCCTAACAGCAGGCCGCTTAGCGCAGCGGCCATTTTTTTAACTGAAAACAAAACTTATCTTCCTAACCACGGGAGTGGATTGACCGCCTGACCCTGACGACGGATTTCGAAATAGAGCGATGGCGTACCGCGACCGCCGCTGGTGCCGACCAGCGCAATCGGCTGTCCGGCTTTCACCTGGGCTCCGGTACTCACCAGCGCGCTCTGGTTATAACCGTACAGGCTCATATCGCCTTTGCCGTGTTCGACCACCACCACCAGACCATAACCCTGCAGCCAGTCAGCCATCAGTACGCGGCCATCGGCGATTGCTTTCACCTCGGTGCCTTCTGGCGCGTCAATGACTAAACCTTTCCAGCGCAGTTCACCCTGTAGCGCCTCGCCGAAGCGGTGTTCAATGCGGCCGCGTACCGGCCAGTATGCCTGTCCGCCAGGACGGCCCAGGCCGCCGGTGCGCGACATCAGCGATTGCTCGCTGGCGGTGGGTTTATAGGTGGAACCTTTAGCTTTAGCCTGCGCCTGACGCTTCCGTACTTGCTCTGCTTCGCGCGCTTCACGTTCGGCGCGCGCTTTGGCCTCGCGTTCGGCGCGGGCGATTTTATCCTGCAGGCGGCTTTCGTTCTGGCGCATTTCCACCAGATCGGCCTGGTCTTTTTCCAGTGCGTTTTCCAGCGTTGTCAGCGTTTTCTTGCGTGCTGCGCGCGCTGCTTCCAGCCGCGTCTGCTGCGTTTGCTGCTCGCTTAACAGGGATTTTTGCTGATCCTGTTTATTCAGCAAATCGGCCTTTTGCGTTGCCTGATCGCGGCGCGTTTGCTGCAGATCGCCGATAGTTTTCTGGCGCGCTTCGTTGAGATAACCGAAATAGGAGAGGATGCGCTCGCTACGCTGGCTCTCTTCGCCGCCGAGCAGCAGCTGTAAGCCGCTATGCTTGCCCTGACGGAACGCCGCGTCCAGCTGCTGCGCCAACAGCGTCTCCTGCTGCGTCTGCTGCTTTTGCAGCTGGGCGATAGAGCGGTTAAGGGAATCGATCTCTTTATTCAGGCGGGTGAGCGATTGCTGCATTTGACGCAGCTTGCGGCTGGCGTCGGCAATCAATTTTTCTTGGCTCTGCAGCTGATCTAACAGTTTGCTGCGCTGCTCTTTTTGTAAGCGGACGCTTTTTTCTTTTTCCGCAATGTTCTGCTGAATGGACTTTAGCTGAGATTTATTGTCATCCGCAGCGCCAGCGTGCAGCGGCGACAGCAGCGCGGCCGCGCATAACAGGCTGGCGGAAAGCGCGGACAGGCTGCTGCGTAACGGCGAATAACAGGCCATAAAGTTACCTGAAGTCCATGAATGTAAAACTGCTGCTTTTTCCCTCATAAGAGGCCGATTATTCCATGATGAATAGCCGCTTGCCAGCAAAGGGCAAGGCTTTTCCGTTTCTGTTCATGTCAAACGTGTTTTCAGAACTGCGCAATATGCAGCAGAAAGACACGCAATTCGCTTTATTAAAAGGACATTAGCGGATAATTGCACCCTCTGCCGCGCCTTTTTATCCTTTCGTCTTCGCATTGTTTGCGCCGGGGCAAATTTTTTCCGTTTTATGCGGCAGAAAACGACACTCTAACCGCTTCGCGACTGTACATGCGAGGTGGCGCAGGTATACTCAGAAACCTGTTTTTCGCTTATTAACCCTGTCGGGAGTTGTTACCCCTCATGCAAGAAATTATGCAGTTCGCAAGCAATCACCTCATTCTTTGTCTGGCATGGGTTGTATTGCTGGTTTTGGTGATCGTGACCACGTTTAAAGGCATGTTTTCCAAAGTTAAAACCATCAGCCGCGGCGAAGCGACTCGCCTGATTAACAAAGAAGACGCGGTGGTTGTGGATACCCGCTCTCGCGACGAGTTTCGTAAAGGTCATATTTCCGGTGCGCATAATATTCTGGCAGCGGACATTAAAAAGGGCAGTTTCAGCGAACTGGAAAAGCATAAGGCTCAGCCCATAATTGTAGTTTGCGCGACGGGTACTTCCGCTTTTGAAGCGGCTTCCCAGCTGAGCGCAGCAGGTTTTGAGCAGGTGAGCGTACTGAAAGATGGTATCGCTGGCTGGAGCAGTGAAAATCTGCCGCTGGTGCGCGGCAAATAACCTAAAGGTGCTGAAAATGGCTAACGTAGAAGTGTATACCAAAGCAACCTGTCCCTATTGCCACCGGGCGAAAGCGCTGCTGGCTCAGAAAGGCGTGGCTTTCCAGGAAATCCCGATTGACGGCGATGCGGAAAAACGCGAAGAGATGATTAAGCGCAGCGGTCGTACCACCGTACCGCAAATTTTTATCGATGCGCAGCATATCGGCGGTTGTGACGATCTTTACGCGCTGGACAGCCGTGAAGGGCTCGAGCCGTTGCTGAAGTAATGGCGTTACTGGCGTAACGATGGATTTTTTTAACTAACAGGACTCAAGCATAATGTCAGAACAAAACACCAGCGAAATGTCATTCCAGATCCAGCGCATCTATACGAAAGATATTTCTTTTGAAGCCCCGAACGCACCGCAGGTTTTCCAGAAAGAGTGGGAGCCGGAAGTTAAACTGGATTTGGATACCGCTTCCAGCCAGCTGGCCGAAGGCATCTATGAAGTGGTGCTGCGCGTAACGGTTACCGCCTCAATGGGCACCGATACCGCGTTCCTGTGTGAAGTTCAGCAGGCGGGTATTTTCACTATCTCCGGTATCGAAGGCACCCAGATGGCGCACTGCCTCGGCGCTTACTGCCCGAACATTCTGTTCCCGTATGCCCGTGAGTGCATTACCAGCCTGGTTTCTCGCGGTACCTTCCCGCAGCTTAACCTTGCGCCAGTTAACTTCGATGCGCTGTTTATGAACTATTTGCAGCAGCAGGAAGGCGCCGAACCTCGTCAGGATGCCTGATGAATAAGCGTAACGCGTCAGTGACCGTGCTGGGTGCCGGATCTTACGGCACCGCACTGGCCATTACCTTAGCCCGCAACGGCCATCAAGTGCTGTTGTGGGGCCATAATCCTCAACATCTGGCGCAGCTGGAAGCCGATCGCTGCAATGTGGCTTTTCTGCCAGATGTTCCTTTTCCCGATACCCTTTCGACCGAATCCGAGCTTGCCGAGGCCGTTCGCGCCAGCCGCGACTTGCTGATTGTTGTTCCCAGCCATGTATTTGGCGAAGTGCTGCAACAGGTTAAGCCGTATCTGCGCGCCGACTCGCGTATCGTTTGGGCAACGAAAGGGCTGGAGCGCGAAACCGGTCGTTTATTGCAGGATGTCGCGCGCGAAATCGTGGGCGATGCGCTGCCGCTGGCGGTAATCTCCGGGCCGACTTTTGCCAAAGAGCTGGCAGCCGGTTTGCCTACCGCCATCGCGCTGGCCGCCACCGAACCGCAATTTGCTGAAGATCTGCAACAGCTGCTGCACTGCGGCAAGAGCTTCCGCGTTTATAACAATCCCGACTTTATCGGCGTACAGCTGGGCGGAGCGGTAAAAAACGTGATTGCTATCGGCGCGGGCATGTCTGACGGCATTGGCTTCGGCGCCAATGCGCGTACCGCTTTGATTACGCGCGGCCTGGCGGAGATGAGCCGTTTGGGCGAGGCGTTAGGCGCCGATCCCACCACCTTTATGGGCATGGCGGGGCTGGGCGATCTGGTGCTGACCTGTACGGATAATCAGTCGCGCAACCGCCGTTTCGGCATTATGTTGGGCCAGGGCGTGGATGTGGAAAGCGCGCAGCAGCAGATTGGCCAGGTTGTCGAAGGTTATCGCAACGCCAAAGAGGTGCGGGCGCTGGCGGCGCGCTACGGCGTTGAAATGCCAATAACCGAGCAAATTTATCAGGTATTGTATTGCGAAAAATCGGCGCGCGAGGCAGCATTGAGCTTGCTGGGGCGTGCCCGCAAGGATGAAAACAGCAGTCGCTGAGGCAGGAGGCCCGGCAGAGATACCTGTGGCGTTTCGGGTGATCCGAACGCTATTTTTTTATCGGGAGAGAGCGATGTCGGATGATGAATTAGATCTGGTCTGGAAGAACATCAAAGCGGAAGGGCGCGCCCTTGCGGATTGTGAACCCATGCTGGCCAGCTTTTTCCATGCGACCTTGCTGAAGCATGAAAACCTCGGCAGCGCGCTCAGCTATATGCTGGCCAACAAGCTGGCTAATTCTATTATGCCCGCCATCGCCATTCGTGAGATTGTGGAAGAAGCTTATCGTCACGATCCTTCCATGATTGCCGCGGCGGCGCGCGATATTCTGGCGGTACGCCAGCGCGATCCGGCGATAGATAAATATTCTACGCCGCTGCTTTACCTGAAAGGCTTTCACGCGCTGCAGGCCTATCGTATCGGCCACTGGCTGTGGAATGAAGGACGCCGCGCGCTGGCGGTTTACCTGCAAAATGAAATCTCCGTTTCTTTCGCCGTCGATATTCATCCGGCGGCGCGTATCGGCTGCGGCATTATGCTCGACCATGCTACCGGCATCGTTATTGGCGAAACGGCGGTAGTGGAGAATGATGTCTCCATTCTGCAATCGGTGACGCTGGGCGGTACAGGTAAAACCAGTGGCGATCGCCATCCGAAAATCCGCGAAGGCGTGATGATCGGCGCAGGCGCGAAAATCCTTGGCAATATCGAAGTGGGGCGCGGGGCAAAAATCGGCGCCGGATCGGTGGTGCTGCAACCGGTGCCGCCGCATACTACCGCCGCTGGCGTCCCGGCGCGCATCGTTGGCAAACCGGCCAGCGATAAGCCATCAATGGATATGGATCAGCACTTTAACGGCACCATTCCCGGCTTTGAGTTCGGCGACGGTATTTAACGTCGCCCGCGATCGGCGTCAGCTTTTTAGCAGGGCGCCGCGATACTCCAGCTGCCGCCAGGCTTCATACACCACGACTGAAACCGCATTCGACAGGTTCATGCTGCGGCTTTGCGCCAGCATCGGAATGCGGATTTTTTGTTGCGGCGGCAGCGCATCCAGAATGGTGGCGGGCAATCCCCGGCTTTCCGGTCCGAACAGCAAATAATCCCCGGTCTGATAGCTGACGGCGCTGTGCGCTGGCGTGCCTTTGGTCGTCAGCGCAAACAGGCGCTCCGGCTGTTCGCTGGCGCAGAAGGCCTCGAAGCTGGCGTGGCGCTTAATGGCGGTAAATTCGTGGTAATCAAGCCCGGCGCGGCGTAGGCGTTTGTCATCCCAGGCGAAGCCAAGCGGCTCTATCAGATGCAGCTGGAAGCCGGTATTGGCGCACAGGCGAATGATATTGCCGGTATTAGGTGGAATTTCAGGTTCAAATAAGACGATGTTCAGCATAAGGCCCCCGATAACGAGGGCCGAAGCATAACAAATTAGCGCACAGAGTACAGCGGCAGCCAAATCGTCAGACGCAGGCCGCCGAGCGGGCTGTCGTCCGCTTTTACCCAACCGCGATGTTGCTGGATAGCCGTTTCAACAATCGCCAGGCCCAAACCGGTGCCGCCTGATTCCCGATCGCGTGCCTCATCGGTGCGATAGAAGGGACGGAAAATCTGCTCGCGATTTTCCGGGCTGACGCCAGGGCCGTCATCATCCACATGGACCGTAATGCCCTGATTGTCTACCGAGAAGCTGACGGAAATATGCGTATTGGAATAGCGCAGCGCGTTGCGAACGATGTTTTCCAGCGCGCTTTCCAGCGCATGCGGGTTGCCGTACAGCGGCCAGGGGCCAGGCGGATAAGGCACCTCCAGCTTTTTCCCCATCTGTTCGGCTTCAAACTTCGCATCTTCCAGCACGCCGTTCCACAGATGGTTCGCCTTCATCGCTTCGCTGACCAGCGCATTTTTATGTTGCGTGCGCGACAGCACCAGCAGATCGTTAATCATGCCGTCCAGACGCTGCGCTTCCAGCTCGATCCGTCCCAGTTCCTTGCCTTCGCCATAGCGGCGACGCATCAGCGCGGTAGCCAGCTGCAGACGCGTTAACGGCGTGCGTAGCTCGTGTGAAATATCGGAAAGCAGCCGCTGTTGCGCCGTCATCATTCTCTCCAGCGCGCTCACCATCTGGTTGAAACTGGAACCAGCGGCGAGGAATTCCTGCGGCCCCGCTTCCAGTTCGGGATGTTGACGCAGGTTTCCGCTTGCCACTTCATCGGCCGCATGTTTTAACTTACGCGCCGGTTTCGCCAGGCTCCAGGCCAGCCACAGCAACAGCGGCGAGCTGATAAGCATGGTAACAATCAGCAGTAATAACGGTCGGTCAAACAGCAGGTTGATAAAATCGAGCTGGGAACTGCTGGCAGGGCGCATCAGATAGAGCTGGTAGTTATCTTCGCCATCACGTACGGCAAACGGGCCGACCAGTTCGACGCGGCCATATTTCTTCTTCTGGGGATGATCGGCATTGTCAGATTGCCCGATAAAGTTACGGATAATCTGCATTTCATTGTGCTGTGCGCCAATAACGCGCCCTTCACTGGTAACCAGCAGCAGGCGCTGTCCCGGCGGCGCCCACTTATCAATGGCGCGAAACAGGCGGCGCCACCACATCAGATCGTTCGGCGGATCCTGCATCAGTTCCGCCTCAACGTGCTGCTCAATCATGGTGCCCTGTCGCTGCTCGCTTTCCAGCAGCGACGTGAGCTGACGAGAGTCCAGCTTGGGCAGCATCAGCACCAGCATCAGCACCAGCGCCAGGGTTAACCAGAAAATGGCAAAGATGCGGGTGGTCAGACTGCTTATCATGACGCGGAAACCATCAAATATCCGCGACCGCGCAGGGTTTTAAACCAGGGATGCCCGTCACGGCGTTCAGGCAGTTTGCGACGCAGGTTAGAGATGTGCATATCAATCGCGCGATCGAAAGGCGTAAGGCGCTTGCCTAACACTTCCTGACTGAGATGTTCGCGGGAGACAACCTGGCCTAAATGCTGCGCCAGTAGGTAGAGCAGGGTAAATTCCGTGCCGGTGAGATCCAGCGTAACGTTATCGAAGCTGGCTTCCTGACGTCCGGGATTCAGACGCAGACAATCCACTTCCAGCGTGGGGGAACTGTTGTCATGCTGTTGCTGCTGTTCGCTCCAGCTGGAGCGACGCAAAATGGCTCTGATGCGCGCTACCAGCTCGCGATCGTTAAAAGGCTTGGGTAGATAGTCATCCGCGCCCAGTTCCAGGCCCAGAACACGATCCAGTTCACTGCCGCGTGCGGTCAACATAATGACCGGCGTTTGGTACTGCTGACGTAGTTCTTTTAAGGTGTCGATACCGTTTTTCTTCGGCATCATGACATCCAGTAATAACAGGTCAATCGAATCGTCAAGCAGGCTTAATGCCTGTTCGCCATCTGAAGCGACAACGATATGAAAACCTTCCATTTCAAGTAATTCTTTAAGCAGCGAAGTTAATTCGCGGTCATCATCTACCAACAGGATTTTATTCATTTTCTTAAGCCCTCCGCAGGCAAAATAGCGTGATCGCACACCCCATTCCATCGCTTTACGTAGTTTTACACCCCCTGACGCTAGTTTGCAGCCATCTCTGTAGTCTGAGCCTCGTTGAATGAAATGATGCAAACGAATGTGGGAGTAAACGATGCGCATAGTAACCGCCGCCGTCTTTGCTTCAGCCTCGGTGGTTTTAAGTTACTCCAGCGCGTGGGCAGCAGACGTTACGACGATTGACGGGATGCATCAGCCGAGTGAATTGATGACTGGCAGCATAGCGCAAAATCCGCAAAGCCATATGTTTGACGGCATCAAGCTTTCGGAGCAACAGCGTCAGCAAATGCGGGATCTGATGCAACAAACGCAATTTGAGCGCTCTCCCGTAAACGTGAATGATTTAGAAACTCTGCACAATTTAGTGATTGCAGAAAAGTTTAATGAAACAGCCGTGAAGGCGCAGGCCGAAAAGTTAGCACAGGCGCAGGTTGCGCGGCAGGTCGAAATGTCCAGGATCCGCAACCAGATGTATCACCTGCTAACGCCGCAGCAACAGGTTGTTTTGCAGAAAAAGCATGAGCAACGAATGAATGAGTTGCGCAGGCTCACGAATCTGCAGCAGGTTCCATCGCTGCATGACGCGAGCAGTACCGGCAGTAACCAGTAACATAGTATCCCTGTTTTCCTTGCCATAGACACCATCCCTGTCTTCCCCCGCATGATGCGGGGGTTTTTTTTATCAGGTACTTAGAAAAAATCCCTTACAAATCAATCATCCTTGCAACAGCCATAAGCAGTTACAAGAAGGATATAGCGTTACGGGTGTAGACAAGTTGTAGACAACATTGTCACACCGCCAGCCCGCCGCCGAGCGGGTTTAACGTTACTGCGTGTTGCAGGTAATCCGGGGCAAGGTAATCGCGAACTGGTGTTACACCCTGAACCAGAAACCGCAAGACAGGCCGCTGATGCTGGCGAGTGGGATAACTACGTATTAGCCCAAGGTGGCCTGTTGGTCGATCGCGATAAGCTGCACATTCGTCTGAACTATGAAACCACCGAAAACGGCGACGCCTACGGCGATGACGTCTAGCGTATCACCGGTATCTATTGCCCGATAACGGGCAATGACTCTTTGATTTTCACCCGCACCACTCAATACAAAATCGTGTCGAAGCGCCAGAGCGCTGACGGTGCATAACCAGCCGCCAACGAAGATGCCGGACAGTCAGAAATGACTGTGCCAGCTGAGGGCGTGACGGTGAATTTTGATGCGCTTTCCCGGCAGGAAAAGCGAGAACTGGCGCAGCGGCTTAGTGAAGACGTGCGGAGTAAGCGTAAAAAACGGCCACCGGAACGGGAAGAGGGGGCCGATCTATCAGTGAAAGAGAGGCAGATCAGTGAATTGCTGGCGCTACGTGGGGTTGATGCCAGCGCCGCGATGGTCAGATCGATGATGCGTAAGCCGCCAGCTATGCACAATATCGGAATTGATATTGATCCGCAGACGTTGAAAGACTTCGAACGGGTTGCGCCAGCATTCTGTGAGTTGGTGAATGGTGATGTGGTTGATTCCCTGGAAGGTTTTAATTTTGCCGGTCTTCCAGTAACCAGCCGTGTGCTGTTGTACGCCGATCCGCCGTATTTGCATGAAACCCGTACCGGAAACGCGCGCTATCGCTATGAATATTCGGTTGCAGATCATGAGCGGCTATTGTCCTGCCTGGTCAGCCTGCCGAAAAACGTTTCCGTCATTCTGTACGGCTACCCATCGCAGCTTTATGACGAACGGTTAACAGGCTGGCGCAGCAAAGAATTTCAGGCCATGACACACGGCGTGAGAACAGAAAAAATCTGGATGAACTACCCGGAGGGGCGCGCATATTCCTACACGTTTGCCGGAAAAGACTACAACGATCGGCACCGTATAAAGCGTAAGGTTGAGCGCTGGCGTGCGAAATATGCCGCGCTTCCGCCTGCTGAAAGGCTGGCGATCATGATGGCGCTCAATGAGGTTGACGCGAGCTAGTTTTGCCGCAAGGATAATTCGTTTCAGCGGGTGATTTTTTGCGCTATCATTCCGGCAGTGGTTTACGATTATTGGCAGGAAAGGCAATTATGAGCAGTAAAAAAAATAAAATATCATCTATGGCCGCAGCGCTGGCGGTGGCTCTTGCCCCTGTTCCTGCCAGTAGCATCGTGCATCATGATGTACCTATCTCCCGGTATAGCACATCTACGCTCTCACTCCAGGACGTTAAAGATTCTGTGGCATATCTTCCTATTGATGAAGCCACCAGTTATATGCTTAACCTGGCTGAAAGGATGAAGCTCCATAGAGCTAACCTTCGTGTTGAGTGGGAAGAAAAGCAGATCCCTATTATTCTGAAAAATCAGAAAAAAGAGACTCAGGAAGGGTTTGAAAGCCTCTACCGTCATATTGCGGTATGTGCAAGTTTTGTCGAGGCTGCAAGGGTTGCGCTGAAAAGTGTGCCTGAGAGCAACGCGAAACTGAGAAAGGAGATTGTCGCTTTTGCTCGTTCCGCTGCGGCACTTCGGTACACGATTGAGGATATTTTATCCTTCATTGAAAGCACGCATGTGCCTAAGAAAACTTCAGATGCTGATCTGGGTGTTACAGCCGATCAGGTTCATGCACTTATCCGCAGTGAACATAAAAAGCTGGGCCTTGAAGATCCAACGTTCCATTAAGGCAGAGCTATGGTTAAAGTCTCTGTCCACAACGATATAGAACTTCCCGCAGTTGCTCGTAAATATGCACATGCTTTGCAGTCATGGAAGAACGGTGGAGCTTTACCTTCAGTTTTTGGCAATGAAGGGCAATGGGAAGATAGCGGGCGTCTCCGCGATTCTTTTGTTTTTAAGATCCATATCCGTTTACCTGATGAAAAGCCGTGGCCTGCAAAATTGCCTGCTGCTTCGCGTAAATCAAACAGTTATCTTGTCTACTCCCGCCATTTCTTATATCCAGATAAGTATCAGTTAATCAGCATCATGACACCAAACGCGCATGAGTTAGCCCGCACATCTTATATGGCAGAGATTGAGCGCAGAACAGAAGAATTTCAGTCTTCTTTTTGAGTTTGTGCGGTTGACAAAATGACGATATTGCACCGTTTTTATGGTTGACAGATCTCAATATTTGCACCTTTCAATTCCCACTTCGGTGGGATTTATTTTTTCTGGCAAAATCACCGCATAATTTTGCATCAGAATGCACAATTTTTTTGACGGTACTTTTGCCAGACAAGCCCAGACGCGGCGCGGCCTGCCGTGATCTGCAAGTTTGCACAAAAAGGCGGAGGTTTTGTGTGCGGGCGAGGCGGGGGAACCATCGCGCGCTGAGGGGGGATAGGGTTGATATTATCAGCGCTGATTTTCGCGCCGCTGCGCGGTTTAATATCTCAAATGAAACCGTTGTCCGCCACTGGCTGAATATCTACAAAGATGCTGGTGAGAAAGGGCTTCTGAGTATAAAACGTGGCCGGAACAAGCCTGTGACAACCCCTAAAAAAACCTCTTCTCTTACCGATGCTGAACTGGAAAAACTCTCTCCCGACGAACTACGGGCCGAACTTCGTTACCTGTGGGCAGAAGATGCCTGTCTAAATCGGTGCATCGAAAGCCAACGAAAAATGGGCCACGGATGTCACAGAGTTCCCGGTGCAGGGTAAAAAGCTGTACCTGTTGCCTGTTCTCGATCTGTTTAACCGGGAGATTATCTCCTACAGCCTGTCGGAAAGGCCGGTGATGGAGAGGGTTAATACGATGCTGCACGATGCGTTCTCAGTGCTGGGACCGAAGGATGCATCGTTGCTGCACACGGATCAGGGCTGGCAATAACGAATGGCAGGTTATCAGGCAAAGTTAAAGGCGCAGGGTATGATACAAAGCATGTCACGCAAGGGAAACTGCCTGGATAACGCGGTGATGGAGAACTTCTTCGGCACACTGAAATTGGCGTGTTTTTACCTGAACAGGTTCAGCGATCTGAATGAACTGAGGAAGGCGATAGAGGACTATATCCATTACTATAACAACGAGCGAATCAGCCTGAAATTAAAAGGCCTGAGTCCGGTAGAATACCGAACCCAGGCCCTGACAGCCGCTTAACATGAACTGTCCAACTTTATGGGGTCAGTCCAGCCAACGGGCTGCTGAGGGGCTTACGTGCGGTGTGGTCAGTTGCGGCCGTGTTGGCCGTTCCACGGTGGTGGACGTGTCTGGGCTGGCGTTAGATTGCGGCCTGCAAAAGTGCGTAAGGGTTGATATGGACACGACAGAAAACCGATATTCGCCGCGTCCGGCGTTCAGTATTGAGATTGAAGGCAAGCCTTACGGCGCTGGATAACCGGCTGATTTCCCTTTCCCTGACAGATATCGGGGCTTTGAAGCGAAGCGGACACGTTGGATCTGACTCTGGATGATGCAAACGGGCAGGTAACATTACCATCACGCCGCGCAAAGATATCGGTGGCGCTGGGCTGGGATAATGATCCATTGGTTTTTAAGGGCATGTATACGGTTGACGAGATCGGACACGCTGGCCCGCCTGACTGGATAACCTTGCGCCCGCATTGCCCAATTTCGCGATACTGCTCTTATACTTAGCTTTTACTTTTTGTGGGGTGCGCATGCTGGCTTCTTATGCGCGGCTGGTTAACCGGGCGGCGTTGGCGGCAACGGTACTGGCAGTGCTGCTGCTGTTTATCAAAATTTTCGCCTGGTGGTATACCGGATCGGTTAGCGTGCTGGCGGCGCTGGTGGATTCTTTGGTCGATACCGCCGCTTCGTTGACCAATTTGCTGGTAGTGCGCTATTCGTTACAGCCTGCGGATGCCGAGCATACCTTTGGCCATGGCAAAGCGGAATCACTGGCAGCGCTGGCGCAAAGCATGTTTATTTCCGGCTCCGCCCTGTTCCTGTTTTTGACCGGTATTCAGCATCTGGCAAGCCCTGGCGAACTGCATGCGCCGCTGGTCGGGATGGTGGTCACGCTTATTGCGCTCGTTTCCACGCTGCTGCTGGTCGCCTTTCAACGCTGGGTGGTGCGTAAAACGCAAAGCCAGGCGATTCGCGCCGATATGCTGCACTATCAGTCTGACGTAATGATGAACGGCGCCATTTTACTGGCGCTGGCGCTGAGTTGGTATGGCTTTCCGCGTGCCGATGCGCTGTTTGCGTTAGCGATTGGCGTATGGATTCTGTTTAGCGCGTTACGTATGGGCTATGATGCCGTACAGTCGTTGCTTGATCGTGCGTTGCCTGATGAAGAGCGGCAACAGATCGTTAAAATCATCACTACCTGGCCGGGCGTGCAGGGGGCGCATGATTTGCGCACCAGACAGTCGGGGCCAACCCGCTTTATTCAGGTACATCTGGAGATTGAAGATAATTTGCCGTTAATACAGGCACACAGAGTTGCGGAACAGGTTGAGCAGGCGTTGTTAAAGCAGTTTCCTGGCTCCGACATTATCATCCATCAGGACCCCTGTTCAGTTGCCCGAACTGAGCCGCAGGGTTTTTTATAGCCAGAAGTATGAAATAATATCAGCCTTGCTTTTAAGCAGAGCGCGAAGCCAGATTGTGCAAAAGATTTACCCGAAACTAGTCTGACCTGAATCAATTCAGCATCAGGGGTTTGATATACTATTTGCTATTATGAGTCGGTAAGATCGGACACTGAGCGGGCGTCGAACCTTCCCGGCGTAACGAATTCATCATCAAGTATTAAGTCCAGAGGTGGCCATGATCAAGAAAATCGGTGTACTGACAAGCGGCGGCGACGCCCCAGGGATGAACGCAGCTATTCGCGGGGTTGTCCGTTCCGCCCTGAGTGAAGGCCTGGAAGTATGTGGCATTTATGATGGCTATCTCGGCTTGTATGAAGACCGCATGATCAACCTCGATCGCTATAGCGTTTCTGACATGATTAACCGCGGCGGCACCTTCCTGGGCTCTGCGCGTTTTCCTGAATTCCGCAACGAAGAGACGCGTCAGGTTGCTATTGAGAACATGAAAAAGCGCGGCATCGATGCGCTGGTAGTCATTGGTGGCGACGGCTCCTATATGGGTGCAAAACGCCTGACCGAAATGGGTTTCCCGTGCATCGGCCTGCCGGGCACCATCGATAACGACGTTGCCGGTACTGACTACACCATCGGCTATTTCACCGCGCTGGAAACCGTGGTTGAGGCGATTGACCGTCTGCGCGATACCTCCTCTTCGCATCAGCGTATTTCCATCGTAGAAGTGATGGGCCGTTATTGCGGCGATCTGACGCTGGCGGCGGCGATTGCGGGCGGCTGTGAATTTATCGTGCTGCCAGAAATTCCCTATACTCGCGAAGAGCTGGTACAGGAAATTAAAGCTGGTATCGAAAAAGGTAAGAAACACGCTATCGTCGCGATCACCGAACATATCTGTGATATTGACGAGCTGGCTAAATATATCGAAGCCGAAACCGGGCGTGAAACCCGCGCTACCGTGCTGGGTCATATTCAACGCGGTGGCGCGCCGGTTGCCTATGACCGTATTCTGGCTTCCCGTATGGGCGCTTATGCTATTGAACTGCTGCTGCAGGGTTATGGCGGACGCTGCGTCGGTATCCAGAACGAAAAAATGGTTCATCACGACATCATTGATGCCATTGAAAATATGAAGCGCCCCTTCAAGCGCGACTGGCTGGAAACGGCGAAAAAGCTTTACTGATGTTATTCAGGGCGCTGCGTTCGCGGCGCCTTTTTTATCTCCGCATATATTCCATTAAGTAATAACCTCCTGTTTTTAATTCTTTAAAACGCCATCAGGATTATGTCACGCTTCCGTTAATTAAACTTTGGGAGAGCGCGTGATGAATAAGTGGAGTGTGGGCCTGGCGGTGTTACTGGCGTCAACCAGCGTACTGGCGAAAGATATTCAGCTGTTGAATGTTTCTTACGATCCAACGCGTGAACTGTATGAGCAATATAACAAAGCGTTCAGCGCACATTACAAACAGGAAACCGGCGATAACGTGGTTATTCGTCAGTCGCACGGCGGCTCCGGCAAGCAGGCCACCTCGGTAATTAACGGTATCCGGGCCGATGTTGTGACATTGGCACTGGCTTCCGATATCGATGCCATCGCCGAACGTGGCCGTATTGATAAGGGCTGGATAAAACGTTTGCCGCATAACGCCGCGCCTTATACCTCCACCATTGTTTTCCTGGTACGCAAGGGCAACCCCAAACAGATTCACGACTGGCCCGATTTGCTTAAGCCTGGCGTTTCGGTGATTACGCCGAACCCGAAAACCTCTGGCGGCGCGCGCTGGAACTATCTGGCTGCCTGGGGCTACGCGCTCGATCAGAACAAAGGCGATCAGGCGAAGGCGCTGGAATTTGTCAAAGCGCTGTTTAAAAACGTAGAGGTGCAGGATTCAGGCGCGCGCGGCGCAACCAATACCTTTGTTGAGCGCGGTATTGGCGACGTCTTAATTGCCTGGGAAAACGAAGCTTATCTGGCGGTTAACAAGCTGGGTAAAGATCAGTTTGAAATCGTGACGCCTGGTGAATCTATCCTTGCTGAGCCGACGGTTTCCGTTGTCGATCGCGTGGTAGATGAACGTGATACGCGCAAAGTGGCTAACGAGTACTTGAATTATCTCTATTCGCCGGAAGGGCAGGCTATCGCAGCGCAAAACTTCTATCGTCCGCGCGATCCTGAGGTCGCGAAAAAATATGCCGGCACTTTTACGCCGCTGAAACTGTTTACCATTGATGACAAATTCGGTGGCTGGACGCAGGCGCAGAAAACGCACTTTGCTGAAGGCGGCACGTACGATCAGGTGATGAAGCGCTAATTCGCTCCCAATAATTTACCGTGACAATCCTTATGAAGATGGCGAGGATTGTCGCAGGTTATTAAGGGAGAGTTTGCATGTCGTCGCCTGCTCGCGCGGTAAAAATCGTTACGGCTGTTATCGCTTTTCTGCTTATCGCGCTGGCCTTCGCGGCATGGCGCTTCCATCATAACGGCAATGCGCTGTGGCAAATTATCAGCCAGCAGTGCGTGCCGGGCCAGCAGCAAAAAAATAATCCCAGCCCCTGCCAGCGCGTCGATATGGCGCAAGGTTACGTTACGCTCAAAGATCGTAACGGCCCTTTACAGTATCTGCTGATGCCCGTGGCCCATATTAGCGGCATCGAAAGCGCGGCGCTCAGTAATCCCGCTACGCCTGACTTTTTTGCGCTCGCCTGGCAGCAGCGTGGCCTGCTAAGCCAGCGGCGCGGCGCACCGATAACCGACAGCGCGCTGTCGCTCACCATTAATTCTGAATATGGCCGCACGCAAAACCAGCTGCATATCCATATTTCCTGCTTGCGGCCTGATGTGCGTCAGCAACTGGATCGGTTAACGCCGCAACTTAACACGCGCTGGCAGCCGGTGACGCTGAATCAGCATCGCTGGCTTGTCCGCTCGCTGTCGCTTGCCGAACTGGAACAGCAGAGCAGTTTTATTCGTCTGATGCAGGAAGTGCCGCAGGCGCAGCAGGAGATGGGGAGATTTGGTCTGGCGCTGGCAACCTTGCCTGATGGCAGGCTGGCATTACTGGCGATTGAGCGTGACTGGCTGCGAATGAACCGGGCTTCAGCGGAAGAGCTGCAGGATCATCGCTGTACCATCCTGCAAAAGAAAACGGGCGACAGTCATGTCGCCCGTAGATGATTAGGCTTTCGCTGCTGCAGCGGCTTTCACGATAACGGCAAAGGCGTCCGCTTTCAGTGAAGCGCCGCCAACCAGCGCGCCGTCGATGTCCGGCTGAGCAAAGAGTTCAGCGGCATTTTTATCATTAACGGAACCGCCGTACTGAATAATGACCTGTTCAGCGACTTTCGCATCTTTCTTCGCGATATGTTCACGAATGAATTTATGAACTGCCTGCGCCTGCGCAGGCGTCGCTGATTTGCCGGTGCCGATAGCCCAGATCGGCTCATAGGCGATTACCGCGCCGTTAAAGGCGGCAGCGCCCTGGCTTTCCAGCACGGCGTCGATCTGACGCGCGCACACTTCTTCAGTTTTGCCCGCTTCGTTTTCTGCTTCAGTCTCACCGATGCATAGCACCGGGATCAGGCCCGCATCTTTCAGCACGGCAAATTTCTTCGCAATAAACTCATCGCTTTCTTTGTGATAAGTACGGCGCTCTGAATGGCCGATGATGATATAGCGCGCGCCAATATCTTTCAGCATGTCGGCAGAAACCTCACCGGTAAACGCGCCGGACAGGTTCACATCAACGTTCTGGGCACCCAGTACGATCTGGCTGTCGGCCAGCGCCTGCTGCGCCTGATCCAGATACATCACTGGCGGGGCGATGGCAACGCCACAGCCCTGAACGGCGTTAAGCTCTTTACGCAGGCCATCGATCAGCTCGCTGACCATCTTTTTGCTGCCGTTCAGCTTCCAGTTACCCATAACTAATGGATGTCGCATCATATCCTCCACGTGTAACGCAATACCAGTAAAGTACACTGCCCGCCGGGCAGCGATGTCTGCCAGACAGTATAGAGATGTTAAACCTGAATGGCTTTGCTTTTCGTCATTTTTGCGCAGCGCTCAGGGCGCGGCGAGCGCCAGTTTTATCGGCTCTACGGCAAAGGTCAGCCCTTTGTCGCCGTTATCGGCCACCACAAAGCGCAACGCGCCTTCGGTCTGCGCATAATATCGCGCGCCTTTGCCCTTGCTCAGCAGTTCATTCAGCCGTTTTTTAGTGTCTTCTGCCGAACGCGTCGGCGAGAAAAAGCGCATGAGCGCTGCCATGTAAGCCTGCGCTTTTTCCTGGGCCGCTTTTTCATCAGGGCCGGGAATCGGCAGCCAGGTTATCTGTAGCGTTTTAATTTTTCCGGTTCCGGGCTCCAGCGCGGTGGAAGCATAGAGCGTTTCGCTGATCTTACTGGCCGCGCGCGTTAAATTGCTTTTATCCTGCCGGCTGTCGATGGCGCGATATTCACTGAGCGGCAAATCAGGATTTGCCGCGTTATATTTTTCCCGAAACTGCGCAATACTCATATCGAAGGTCGGCGCGCCTGGCAGCAGATAAGGCGCGGTAGGTAACGCTTCACTCCGTGGCGATACCTCATCGGCATGCGCGACGGTGCCCGTGAGCAGCGCAAACAATAGCGGGAATGGCGTCAGCAAAGAGCCTGGCGCTTTCTTCATTTTTTCTGCCCTGTCCAGTAAACTCAGCCCAGATTAGAACGGTTTTTACCCGCCAAAGTCAAAACTGCGGCACCCTTTTTCGTTTTCCTCGGGATGAAAACATGACGCTACAGCAATGGTGTTTCTCTTATCGTGGCCGTCTGGGACGTCGGGACTTCTGGATTTGGCAGATAGTCTGGCTGTTAACCATGATTGCGCTGTTTACGTTGGCGGGAAATGGCCTGTTGGATACGCAAATGGCCGCTTTCGGCGTGGTCTGTTTGTTGTGGCCAGCCAGCGCGGTGCTGGTAAAACGCCTGCACGATCGCAATAAGCGCGGCTACTGGGCGTTTTTACTGGTGGCGGCCTGGATACTGTTGGCGGGTAACTGGAATGTGATCGGTGCCGGCTGGCAGCTGGGGCTGGGGCTGGGCCGATTTATTCCGGCACTGATCCTGATCGCTATGCTGGTGGAGTTAGGCCTCTTTTCCGGTTCGGCGGGCGAAAATCGTTATGGCCGGGCCACGCAGCCGGTGATCTATTTCCGTAAGCGCGGCGCGGAAAATCATACTCACCAGTAATGTTCGCTGGTGATATGGCCTGGCTTGCGGCGCAGATGCTTATTCATCCCGCGCGTCTCTTTTAACAGCTGCTGCGTATCGCGCACCATCTGCGGATTGCCGCATAACATAATGTGGCCACTCTCCGCATCCAGCGGCAGCCCGACCGCCCGCTCCAGTTCGCCACTGTCGATCAGCGCTGGCACGCGTCCGGTGAGCGAGCCGGGACGCTCTTCACGGCTGACGACCGTTTGAATGCGCAATTTACCGTTATAACGCTGTTCCAGCTGCTGCATCAGCGGCAGATAGCTCAGATCGGCGGCATAGCGCGCCGCATGAACCAACACAATATGCCGGAATCGCTCCAGCCCTTCGCCCTGTTGCAAAATAGAGAGATAAGGGCCGATCGCGGTGCCGGTCGCCAGCATCCATAACGTCTGGCACTCAGGGATCTCATTCAGCACGAAAAAGCCGGCGGCCTCTTTAGTCACCATAATCGTGTCGCCAGGCTGTAAGGCGTGCAGTCTTGGGCTGAGCTTACCTTCCGGCACGTTCACCAGATAAAATTCCAGTGCCGGGTTGGCGGGCGCATTCACATAGGAATAGGCGCGCTGTACGCGTTCTCCCTCGACTTCCAGCGCCAGTTTGGCGAACTGTCCGGCAGTAAATGGCGTGACGGGCGCATTAACCTTGATGCTGAATAAACTCTCTGTCCAGTGCGTAACCTCTGTCACACTGCCGTTAACCCATTCCGCCATGACCTTTTCCTCTTTCCAGTTAGCCCTGCGCTTATCTTCGCCACTCAAAGGCGCTTTTTCCAGCCTGTGAGGTTCAGAAAAGCTCTGAGCGACAAAAGGAGGGGGCAGGTTTGCGTAGCTCGTACAGTTAGTTTTACAAAGATGGGCAATTTCTGCTGACGGAATAACAAAAAAACTTATGAATAACGTATTCCTTTCTACAGGCAAAGTGCTATTTTTGCCTCCGTCAAACCCAATCCGCCTGCTGATTTGCTGTCTAATAGCCTGACGGCGGGCTTTTCTTCTGTGTTTTTCCTGTAAGTAGCTATGAAAAGAATAGAAAACGGACATCTGTTACTGATGCTGATTGTATTGGTTGCCGTAGGACAAATGGCGCAAACCATTTATGTCCCCGCAATGGCTGACATTGCCGCATCGTTTAATGTGCGCGATGGCGTAATGCAGCGAGTGATGGCCGCGTATCTGATGACCTATGGCGGCTCGCAGCTCATTTACGGACCGCTTTCCGACAGCATTGGCCGTAAACCGGTGATCCTGGCGGGAATGGCGATTTTTATGCTGGGCGCGCTTGGCGCACTGTTTGCGCCGACCATCGACTGGCTGGTGGCCGCCAGCGCTTTACAGGGATTAGGCACCGGCGTTGCAGGCGTCATGGCGCGCACCATGCCGCGCGATCTCTACAGCGGCAGCGCGCTGCGTCAGGCGAACAGCCTGTTAAATATGGGGATTCTTTTCAGCCCGCTGGCGGCGCCGTTAATTGGCGCGCTGCTGACGAAGATGTTTGGCTGGCACGCCTGTTTCGTCTTCCTGCTGCTGCTGTGCCTGCTGGTGGCGAGCGCAATGGCGCGCTGGCTGCCGGAAACCCGCCCGCCGGTTAGCGAAACGCGTCCGTTGTTTTCGCGCTATCGTCCGCTGTTGAGCGATCGCATTTTTGTGCGCTATCTGATTATGCTTATCGGCGCGCTGGCCGGCATTGCGGTTTATGAAGCCAGCTGCGGCGTGCTGATGGGCGGCGTGCTGGGTCTGGATGCGATGACGGTCAGCGTGCTGTTCATTTTGCCGATACCGGCGGCTTTTTTTGGCGCCTGGTTTGCCGGTCGTGATGATAAAAGCTTCCATACGCTGATGTGGTACGCGGTGAACAGCTGTCTGCTGGCGGCCGTGCTGATGTGGCTGCCAGCCTGGTTCGGTATTATGAATATCTGGACGCTGCTGGTGCCCGCCTCGCTATTTTTCTTCGGCGCGGGCATGATGTTTCCGCTGGCAACTTCAGGCGCGATGGAACCTTATGCCTGGCTGGCGGGAACGGCTGGCGCACTGATCGGCGGCTTGCAAAATCTGGGCTCCGGGCTGGTGGCCTGGCTGTCGGCAATGCTGCCGCAGAACAGCCAGTTTAGTCTGGGAATGCTGATGTTTGCGACCGCCATACTGATGCTGATCTGCTGGTGGCCGCTGTCAAAAGGCCCGGAACCGCAGGCCGTTTGATATTTACAGGATCCACTGATGTAGCGCCGTATCCTTGCGGTCGAGATAGTGAATCGACTGGATACGGCGGATGGTGCGGGATTTACCGCGAATCAGCAGCGTTTCGCTGGTGGCGATATTGCCCTGGCGCGTAATGCCTTTCAGCAGGTCGCCGCTGGTAATACCGGTGGCGGCGAAAATCACATTATCATTGCGCGCCATCATCTCTAACGTCAGCGCCTGATTGGCGTTGATGCCCATCTCTTTACAGCGCGCCAGCTCCTGTTCGCCCAGACGGCGATTTTCTTCACTATCGCCTTTCACCTGATGACGAGGCAGCAGGCGGCCCTGCATATCGCCGTCCAGCGCGCGGATCACCGCTGCGGAAATCACACCTTCCGGCGCGCCGCCGATACCGTACAGCACATCAACCTCGCTGTCGGGCATACAGGTCAGAATCGATGCGGCGACGTCGCCGTCAGGAATAGCGAAAATGCGCACGCCCAGCTGCTGCATCTGCTTAATCACGCCGTCATGGCGTGGCTTCGCCAGAATCGTCACCGTCAACTCATTAAGGGTTTTACCCAGCGCTGCCGCGACATTTTTCAGGTTGGTTGCCAGCGGCAGATTAAGATCGATATGCCCTTTGGCGGCCGGGCCGACAATCAGCTTTTCCATATACATATCTGGCGCATGCAGAAAGGTGCCGCGATCGCCAACGGCCAGTACCGCCAGCGCATTCGCCTGGCCCATTGCGGTCATCCGCGTGCCTTCAATCGGATCGACGGCAATATCAACCGCATCGCCGTTGCCGGTGCCGACGTTTTCACCGATGTAGAGCATCGGCGCTTCATCGATTTCACCTTCACCGATAACAATCTGTCCGTCGATATCGACGTTATTGAGCATGATGCGCATGGCGTTTACCGCTGCGCCGTCAGCCTGGTTTTTGTCTCCGCGACCTAACCATTTATAGCCAGCCAGAGCGGCGGCTTCGGTAACGCGGGAAAATTCAATGGCGAGTTCTCGTTTCATGACCGGCCTCTGAAAAAACGAAGGAGGCGGAAGTGTATCACAGCAGAGAGGGGAGGAAGGCCCGCACCGGCTGGCGGTACGGGCGTTGCGCATTATTCGTCGTGATCTTCCCATGCCTGAGCGCGCGCGACAGCTTTGCGCCAGCCAGCGTAGCGATAGTTACGCTCGGTGGTTTCGATGCTCGGACGGAATTCACGCTCAATCACCGATTTCGCACGAACTTCTTCCAGATCTTTCCAGAAGCCCACCGCCAGACCGGCCAGGTAAGCCGCGCCCAGCGCCGTAACTTCGCGTACTTCCGGGCGCTCCACGCGGGTGCCGAGAATGTCTGACTGGAACTGCATCAGGAAGTTGTTAGCTACCGCGCCGCCGTCAACGCGCAGGGACTGCAGACGTGTGTCGGCGTCATTCTGCATCGCTTCCAGCACGTCGCGCGTTTGATAGGCGATCGATTCCAGCGTGGCGCGAATAATATGGTTGGCGTTAGCGCCGCGCGTCAGGCCGAACAGCGCGCCACGCGCATAGGGATCCCAGTAAGGCGCGCCCAGGCCAGTAAAGGCTGGCACCATATAAACGCCATTGGAATCCTTCACTTTCATCGCGAAATATTCGGAGTCGGCGGAATCGCTGATCAGCTTCATTTCGTCACGCAGCCACTGAATCGCTGCGCCGCCGATAAAGACGGCGCCTTCCAGCGCGTAGTTCACTTCGCCACGCGGACCGCAGGCGATGGTGGTCAGCAGGCCATGCGTCGAGGTTACCGCCTCAGTACCGGTATTCATCAGCATAAAGCAGCCGGTGCCGTAGGTATTTTTTGCCATGCCCGGCTGAACACACAGTTGGCCGTACAGCGCCGCCTGCTGGTCGCCAGCGATACCGGCGATGGGAATACGCGTGCCGCCTTTACCGCCGATGTTGGTCTGGCCGTACACCTCTGAAGAGGATTTCACTTCCGGCAACATTTCACGCGGAATATCCAGGATCTCCAGCATGCGCTGATCCCATTCCAGTTTGTGAATGTTGTACATCATGGTACGGGAGGCGTTGGTGTGGTCGGTAATATGTACCCGGCCCTGGGTCATTTTCCAGATAAGCCAGGTATCGACGGTGCCGAACAGCAGCTCGCCACGTTTTGCCCGCTCACGTGCGCCTTCCACATGATCGAGGATCCATTTTACCTTGGTACCGGAGAAGTAAGGGTTAATCACCAGGCCGGTGGTGTGCTGGATATACTCTTCCAGCCCTTCTTTTTTCAGTTTCTCGCAATAATCCGCCGTGCGCGGATCCTGCCAGACAATAGCGTTATAGATCGGTTTGCCGCTCTCTTTGTCCCAGACGATTGCCGTTTCGCGCTGGTTGGTAATACCGATAGCGGCGATCTGGTCAGAGCGAATGTCCGCGTGCGCCAGTACTTCTACCAGCGTGGAGCTTTGGGAAGCCCAAATGTCCATCGGATCGTGTTCAACCCAGCCCGCTTTAGGATAGATTTGGGTAAATTCACGCTGTGAAACCGCTACGATATTAGCGTCATGGTCAAGCACCACGGCGCGGGAGCTGGTAGTGCCCTGATCGAGCGCGACAATATATTTTTTATCTGTAGACATAATCAATTCCTGATGTGCAAAGATTGAACACTGTTACGCTTTTCGCTGCTCAGCGCGCGTCACCGGCTTTTTCGCGTTGGTGTCCTGCGTGACGGTAAGGTTTCCGGGCAGATGACGACCAATCAGTGAGCGATAGCCCCAGGCGCCGAGGCAACCGCCGATCAACGGGCCAAAAATCGGCACGAGGAAGTAGGGAATATCACGTGCGCCGGTAAAGGCGACGCTGCCCCAGCCAGCCATCCAGGCAAAAATTTTCGGCCCTAAGTCACGCGCCGGATTAAGGGCAAACCCGGTCAGTGGGCCCATTGCGCCGCCGATAATCGCGACCAGCAGACCGATCAGCAGCGGCGCCATTGGGCCGCGCGGTACGCCGTTGCCGTCATCGGTCAGCGCCATAATGACCGCCACTAATACCGCCGTAATGACCATCTCCACTAAAAATGCCTGACCCACGCTAATATGCGGATTAGGATATGTCGAGAAGATACCGGCCAGATCGAGACTTTCTGTGCTGCCGCGTACCATGTGGTGGCTGCTTTCATAGTCGAGGAAAAGATTGTAATAGAGGCCATAAACCAGGGCTGCCGCGCAGAAAGCGCCAGCGACCTGCGCCACAATATACGGCAGCACTTTGCGCCCTTCGAAAGTCCCGAACAGGCAAAGTGCAACGGTAACGGCTGGACTCAGGTGCGCGCCGGAAACGCCCGCCGTCATGTAAACCGCCATGGAAACGGCCAGTCCCCAAACAATACAGATTTCCCACTGTCCAAAAGCGGCGCCAGCCAGCTTCATTGCGGCGACACAACCAGCGCCGAAGAAGATGATCATGCCGGTTCCAAGGAATTCGGCAATGCACTGGCCTTTGAGTGTGCTAGTTGCTGTCTGACTCATAATGAAATTCCTGAAGGCGAGGTTAAATTTTATCAATCGTTGTTTTCATTCCATTGAACTACCCAAACAAATGTAGGGCTGATGTGAATTTATCGTTAACGCGCATAAACGAGAAATAGCGAACTTAAAAATTGTGTACTCCATCAAAAAAATGCGCGTTTTCGCGTCTTTTGCCTTTCTTTAATCATCATTTTTGCCGCCGGGGACGGCGCGTTACGCTCATTTTGTTAACAAATCCCGCTTTAGCACGCACTGGCGTCAAAGCCCGCTTTCAGCATATGCTGAAAATTGTTACAGACTGCGCTTCGTGGTAGTTCGCCGCTGGACTTGAACTGTGCGGCTACTTACAATCGGGGAGTTAGTTTTTTTACGAATTTTTGTGATGTCTCGTCGTCTGCGGCTGGCATCATCAACGCCTTGCGATTAGGAGAAGTCATAGAATGTCATTTGAAGTATTCGAGAAACTGGAAGCGAAAGTACAGCAGGCGATTGATACCATTACGCTGCTGCAAATGGAAATCGAAGAGCTGAAAGAGCAGAACAATAACCTGAAGAATGAAGTGCAGCAGGCAACAGGAAACAGCGAAGCGCTGGTTCGTGAAAACCAGCACCTGAAGGAAGAACAGGTTCAGTGGCAGGAGCGCCTGCGGGCTTTGTTAGGTAAGATGGAAGAAGTGTAATCTGCTGAGATACGGCTTTCATCGAACGCAAAAAACGGGTGCCCAGGCACCCGTTTTTGCTGTCAGCAATTCACTCTTGCAGAATAAACCAGAGTGAAGCCAGACGCGTTATTCAATATCCAGCGGATCTTCCGAGAGAATAATGCCGGTGTTGTCCGCATATAAGTGATCGCCGGAAAAGAAGGTGACGCCGCCAAAATTGACGCGAATATCGCTCTCGCCGATACCTTCGCCCGCTGCGCCTACCGGAATCGCGGCGATAGCCTGAATGCCGATATCCAGCTCTTCCAGGTCGTCAACCTGGCGCACCGAGCCGTAAACCACAATGCCTTCCCATTCATTCTGCACCGCCAGCTGCGCCAACGCGGCATCAACCAGCGCGCGGCGTACCGAGCCGCCGCCATCTACCAGCAGCACACGTCCCCGGCCGTTTTCTTCCAGCAGGTCGTATAACAGGCCGTTGTCCTCGAAACATTTCACCGTCGTGATTTGGCCGCCAAACGAGGTGCGACCCCCAAAGTTGGAGAAGAGTGGTTCCACCACGTTTACATCTTCGTGGTAGATGTCGCAGAGTTCGGAAGTATCGTATTTCATAGGATTTTCGTCTGTTTGCCACAGGAGCGGTAAGTATATCGCTTTATTTAAGTTGTTGGCAAAATCATCAACGGCGCAAAAGTTGCGGTACATCAATCAAAACAGCATGCCAACAGAAAACAGCACGTTTGCCAACAGCGCCGCTTTTACCGTCTTCTCCAGCATGGGACGCATCGCGTAAGGGGACTTTTCCCGCCAGATATATTGGCCTTGTTGCCAGAAAAGCGGTGCCGACAGCAGGAAAAGCCAACTTCCCCAGCCGGGACGTGCGATACAGGCAAACAGGGCGAAGCAGAGAAGTGCGCCGCTCAGCAGCAGCAAGTGATAGCGACGCGCGTTATCGGCACCCAACCGCGCGGCCAGCGTCATTTTTCCGCACTGACGGTCAGTTTCAATATCACGCAGATTGTTGATATTCAAAACCGCCGCTGCCAGCAGGCCACAGGCGGTCGCCGGCAGCAAAACCAGTGGTTCGACGCTATGGCTCTGCAGATAAAAGCTGCCGCTGACGCCCAGCCAGCCAAAAAATATTAATACCGAGAGATCGCCCAGCCCCAGATAGCCGTAAGGCTTTTTTCCCACGGTATAGGCAATGGCCGCCGCTATCGCCAGCGCGCCCAGCAGTAAAAAGCTAAAAACATCGCTAAGCGTGTTACAGGCGTAAGCGATCAGAACAATGCCGCAAATCAGCGCCAGGCCGGTAGTCAAAAAAATCGCTGCGCGCAGCTGCATTAATGAGATAGCGCCTTTTTGAATGCCGCGTAACGGGCCAAGCCGTTCGCTACCGTCGCTGCCTTTTAGCGCGTCGCCATAATCATTCGCCAGGTTAGAGAGGATTTGTAACAAACCGCTGGTCAGAAAGCAGAGTAAAGCCACGGTGAGATTAAAGGTTCCCTGCCACCAGGCCAGCGCAGAGCCGGTCAGAATGGAAGCGAACGCCAGCGGCAACGTACGCAGACGCAGGCTTTCCAGCCAGGCGCGGAAATGAAAGAAGGTTGCCCGTTGAATATGTTCCATAAGCGTGGTCGCCGATGAATGTAATCAGAAAGAGGTAGGAGAAGTCTACGGCGAGGCAGGGACGAGCATCTTAATCTTCGTCAAGTTGCCGCCGTTTAGGAAGTGTCGGAAAGCATTAAAAAAGGAGGCCGCAGCCTCCTTTCATCAGAGAAACGCCGGTTACAGAATGAAGCGGCTAAGATCTTCGTCAGCGACCAGCTGATCCAGATGCTGAGAAACATACGCAGCATCAATGGTAATGCTGTCGCCCGTACGATCGCTGGCATCGTAGGAAATATCTTCCATCAGGCGCTCCAGCACCGTGTGCAGACGACGCGCTCCGATATTTTCAGTGGTTTCATTCACCTGCCATGCGGCTTCGGCAATACGGCGAATACCGTCGTCGGTAAACTCGATATTAACGCCTTCGGTCGCCATCAGCGCTTTGTACTGAACGGTGACTGACGCGCTCGGCTCGGTCAGAATACGCTCGAAATCATTCACGGTCAGCGGTTGTAGCTCAACGCGAATCGGCAGACGACCCTGCAATTCCGGGATCAGATCTGACGGACTGGCAACCTGGAATGCGCCAGAGGCGATAAACAGGATATGGTCAGTTTTCACCATGCCGTGCTTGGTGGAAACGGTGCAGCCTTCTACCAGCGGCAGCAGGTCGCGCTGCACGCCTTCGCGTGAGACGTCCGGGCCGGAGGTTTCGCCGCGTTTACAGATTTTATCGATCTCATCGATAAACACGATGCCGTGCTGTTCAACCGCTTCGATAGCTTCTTCTTTCAGCTCTTCCGGGTTAACCAGCTTCGCCGCTTCTTCTTCAATCAGCAGCTTCATCGCTTCTTTGATCTTCAGCTTGCGCGGTTTCTGCTTCTGGCCGCCCAGGTTCTGGAACATCGATTGCAGCTGGCTGGTCATCTCTTCCATTCCCGGAGGCGCCATAATTTCTACGCCCATCGGCGCGGCGGCCAGGTTGATTTCGATCTCTTTATCGTCCAGCTGGCCTTCACGCAGTTTTTTACGGAAGGACTGACGCGCTGCAGATGGCTCAGCGCTCTGTTCCGGCTGGCCCCAGTTATTTTTAGCCGGCGGGATCAGCGCATCAAGAATACGCTCTTCCGCCATCTCTTCGGCGCGATAGCGATTTTTCTCAATCGCCTGCATGCGTACCATCTTCATCGCCGCATCGGTCAGATCGCGGATAATGGAATCCACTTCTTTACCGACATAGCCCACTTCGGTGAATTTGGTCGCTTCAACTTTAATAAACGGCGCGTTAGCCAACTTGGCCAGACGACGGGCAATCTCGGTTTTACCGACGCCGGTCGGGCCGATCATCAGAATATTTTTCGGCGTAACTTCATGGCGCAGATCTTCTTCCAGCTGCATGCGACGCCAGCGGTTGCGCAGGGCGATCGCCACAGCACGCTTGGCGCCATCCTGACCAATGATAAATCTGTTCAGTTCGCTGACAATCTCGCGCGGAGTCATTTCAGACATAGTTTCGATCCTTACGCTTTGGACGCTAATTCTTCAATAGTCAGATTGTGGTTGGTGTAAATGCAGATGTCGCCTGCAATACCCAACGCTTTTTCGGTAATGTCGCGAGCGCTAAGCTCGGTATTTTCCAGCAGGGCGCGCGCCGCTGCCTGAGCATACGGGCCGCCGGAGCCAATCGCGATCAGATCGTTTTCAGGTTGGATGACATCGCCATTACCGGTGATGATCAGGGATGCATTTTCGTCTGCTACCGCCAGCAGTGCTTCCAGCTTGCGCAGCATGCGGTCGGTACGCCAGTCTTTCGCCAGCTCCACCGCGGCTTTTACCAGATGGCCCTGATGCATTTCCAGCTTACGCTCGAAAAGTTCAAACAGCGTAAAGGCATCTGCTGTGCCGCCAGCAAAACCCGCAATCACTTTGTCATTGTAGAGACGACGCACTTTTTTGACGTTGCCTTTCATTACGGTATTGCCGAGCGTAGCCTGGCCATCACCGCCAATCACTACGTGGCCGTTGCGTCGTACACTTACTATCGTTGTCACGGGCAGACCCCTTGTTACAGTGGAAAGAGGGCTCCGCGCAGTGTGGCGCGGAGCATATTGCAACAAGATATGGGGCGGGTTTAGAGGGTTTCAACCCCCGACGGCAAGAGGAATACAGCCTGAATGGCCGGAACTACGCAGACGCTTCAGCGTGCTGTCGGCGCTGGCGCGGCTGTTATAAGGGCCGATAACGACGCGATTCCAGCCGCCGCCGTTCGTGATACGGCTTTCAAAGCCTTCAAAAGCCAGCTGAGCGCGGATGGATTCCGCCTGTTCGCTGCCTTTAAACGACCCGCACTGTACCATCCAGCGCTGCGGCTTCTCCGCCGCTTTGGCTTTAGCCGTTTCCTGCTGTTTCGCGCGGTTGTCCTGCGGTTTTGGCGCATTTTGCGGCAGCATATGCGTTTGTTGCGTCGTCTGCTGCTGGGCGCGCTGTTGCTGGCGTTGCTGTTGTTCAATGCGCTGTTGCTGCTGCTGAGCATGCTGCTGTTGCAACTGCTGTTGCTGAAGGCGCTGTTGCTGCTGTTCGAGGCGCTGCTGCTGCAATTGCTGCTGTTGCTGGCGCTGAAGCGTTTGCTGACGCTGCATCGGCGTCTGCTCATTCCACGGCACTTCATTCAGCTGGGTAGGTGCCTGACGCATATCGGCCTGCATCTGCTCCAGTAGCTGGCGCTGTTCATCAGTAAGCTGTGTCTGCGACTGAATTTCCCCGCCTGCGGAAGGCTCTTTTGGCGTGGGCACGGTGATCTGGCGGTTTTCCAGCTCTTTAATATATTTCCAGCGCTCTTCCGGCTTTGGCGGCAGGCCGTTGCCGTTAGCTTTATGATCCGGGATGACCGGCGTCTCTTCTTTTTTATGGTGTGCAATAAACCACAAGCCGCCCACGAAAGTCACCAGCACTGCCACCGCCAGCCCTATCATAATTTTCGAAACGCCGGAGCCACCGTTGCGTTTCTTGCTGCGGCTATTACTTTTCTTGCGACGCGTCCCTGTCGAACGGCCGCGGCCTACATAGTCTTTTTGTGCCACTAATCGTTCCGCTAATTCAAAGAAGAAAATGCCTGCCGGACAAAAAGACGCTAAATCAGCGCGATGCTTCCGCTATCCGGCTATCAGCCCGCCATGTTACTCAAGGGCTGGAAGTTTGACCAGCGGTGAGTCGTTTAAGAATCTGCTGAAACTGCCTGGAAAGCGGCATTTTATTGCCTAACTGGCGTGTCTTGTGCTTCCGCGCAGCTTGAGTTCAAATTCCAGCAGGCGCGAGCCGTTATTCACGATTCGCCCCTGAAGCTGCTTCAGCAGCAACAGCATCGCTTCCCGGCCCAGTGCAAAGCGCGGCTGCGCAATGGTCGTCAGCGGCGGATCGCTGTAGCGAGAGAGTTCAATATCATCAAAGCCGACCACGGAAAGATCCTGGGGAATGCGCAGGCCCATACTTTTTGCCTGCGACATAGCGCCCAGCGCCATAATATCGTTATGGCAAAAGAGCGCTTTAGGCGGTTGCGGCAGCGCCATCAGGCGTTTAAATGCGGTGGCGCCTGCTTCGAAGGTAAAATCGCCGCGCACAATATAGCGTGGTTCCACCGTTTGCCCATGGCGACGTAGCGCCTGAATATAACCCTGTAAACGGTAATGGCTGAGCGGCATCTCCTCCGGGCCCGCGATACAGGCAATGCGGCGATGCCCTAACTGCCAGAGGTGGTTAACCGCTTCAAAGGCCGCGGTCAGGTTATCAATATGTACCGTTGGCAACTCCATGTCGGGCGCAAATTCGTTCGCCATGACCATCGGCGGTAAGCTGCGCTGCTCTTCCACGCCGGTGTCGAAAGGCACCTGAGAGCCCAGCAGCACCATGCCGTCAATCTGACGCGTCAGCATCAGATTCATAAAGGTTTTTTCCTGTTGGTTCTGGTGCGCGCAGTCGCCAATCAAGACCAGATAACCTTCAGCCGCCGCCGTAACTTCGACGCCGCGAATAATTTCACTGAAAAAGGGATCGCAGATGTCGGGAACGATAACCAGAATGGTGCGTGATTCACTGCGTTTAGCATTACGCGCCAGGGCATGGGGCGAATAGCCCACATCCATTACCGCCTGCTCAACTTTCTGCCGGGTTGTCGCTGAGACCTTTTCAGGATTCATCAGCGCGCGGGATACGGTGGCGGTTGAGACTCCCGCACGCTCAGCCACATCTTTCATTGTGGCTGCCGTTGACTCCTGGTTCTGCTCCAACGCTTTTCTCCTCACACCGGTACCACTGGCCTGAACATCTGGATGTCTTGTCATGCTGCGCCTGTTGCGGCTAAAGCTGACGACCATCACATTTTTAACAGATTGTAGGAGGTGCCGTTACTTTAATTGCATAAAAACTGTGAGTTATTCGACGTTTTTCGATCCAGCTCGCAAACCTTAATTCTGCGGACGGATTAGTTTTCCGTCGGATCAATATCCAGCGTCCATTTTACTTTGCGTGACAAAGGCAGGGTGGAGATTAACGGCAAACTGCTTTTTAACAGCTGCTGCAATCTGAGGCGGGAAGGGTGCTGCAATAGCAGTTGCCAGCGATAGCGGCCGCCGCGTTTAGCCATCAGCGCAGGTAGCGGCCCCATAATCCACAACGCCTCATCCCGTAGCGGGCTGGCCTCAAGCAAATTACGCAGCTGATGTAAAAAGGCGGCAGCCTGCTGGTTGTCATGATCGTCTGCACGAAACAGCGCGTGGCTGGTAAAGGGAGGAAGCTGCACGCTTTTACGCTCGTTCAGCGTCTGGCTGGCGAACGCATCGTAACCCTGATGCAGCAAGATCTGCAGCAGTGGATGTTCAGGGTGATGCGTTTGCAGCAGTACTTCGCCCTGTTTTCCGGCGCGTCCGGCGCGTCCGGCAACCTGAATATAGAGCTGAGCGAAGCGTTCGGCGGCGCGAAAATCTGCTGAGAACAGCGCGCCATCGACATCAAGTAAAGAAACCAGCGTGACATCGGGAAAGTGGTGGCCTTTCGCCAGCATCTGCGTGCCGATCAGAATACGCGCGCCGCCGCGAAAGACATCCGCCAGATGCTGCTCCAGCGCGCCTTTGCGGCTGGTGGTATCGCGATCGATGCGCGAAAGCGGAATGCCGGGAAACAGGCTTTGCAGATTATGTTCCAGCTGCTCGGTGCCTAAACCCACCGGCACCAGGTGCGTTGAACCGCATTGTGGACACTGGCGCGGCACCGGACGCTGGCTGTCGCAGTGATGGCAACGCAGCTGGCGCTGCTGTTGGTGCAGCGTGTAATAGTGATCGCAGCGCTGGCATTCCGCAATCCAGCCGCAGTCGTGGCACAGCAGCGCGGGCGAAAACCCACGGCGGTTAAGAAACAACAAGACCTGGTTATCAGCCTGCAAATGCTGGCGCATACGCTGAATCAAAGCGGGCGACAGGCCGCCCTGCAATTGGACACCTTTTAAATCGATCAGCTGTTGTGTCGCCTGGCGCGCGTTACCGGCACGCTTGCTGAGGTTCAGCTGGCGATATTTGCCGCTTTGCACGTTATGCAGCGTTTCCAGCGCGGGGGTTGCCGATCCCATCACGATGGGAATGTTTTCTTCACGCGCCCGAAAGACGGCGAGATCGCGCGCATGATAACGCCAGCCTTCCTGCTGTTTATAAGAGCTGTCGTGTTCTTCATCGATAATGATGACGCCTAGTCGGGCAAAAGGCGTAAACAGCGCCGAACGGGTGCCGATCACAATGGCATTTTCCCCCTGGCGCGCGCGCAGCCAGACGGCCATGCGCTCGCTGTCGTTCAGACCAGAATGCAGGACATCAATCGGCGCGTTAAAGCGCGCGCGAAAGCGGGCAATGGTTTGCGGCGTCAGGCCGATTTCCGGCACCAGCACCAGCGCCTGGCGCCCGCGGGCCAGCACATTTTCCAGCACGCTCAGATAGACTTCGGTTTTACCTGAACCGGTGATGCCCGCCAGTAGCCAGGGCGCAAATTGTTCGTCTTCGCTGCGAATCGCGCCAACCGCCAGCGCCTGTTCGGTATTCAGCCGCAGCCGTTCGCCGTTAACGGCAAAGCTGTCGCGCCAGTCCTGACGGGCGGGCAGATGCTCGCGTAAATCGCATAATCCTTTCGCGCGCAGCGCCTGCAGCGCCTGGTCCGCCAGCTCGTGCTGGGCAATTTCATGACGCCAGAGCGGCTGCTGGCGCAGCGCAGCCAGCGCCTGCTGCTGTTTCGGCGCGCGCTTCAGGCTTTCCGGCGCGGTTTCCCGTCCCAGTTCGGTAATAAACCATTGCCAGAGCGGTGTCTCCTGCGCCGGTTTCCCCTGTCGCAACAGCACCGGCAGCGCGTGAAACAGCACTTCGCCCAGCGGATAGTGATAATAGTCGGCGGCCCAGTGTAAAATGCGCCAGAGCGAAGGAGGGAACAGCGAGTCGTCATCAAGGACGTCCAGCACGCCTTTTAACTGCTCAACCGGCAGATCGCTTTGCTCGCTGACGCCCACGACGATACCGATCATTTTCCGGTTGCCGAAAGGCACGCGCACGCGTCCGCCGATCGCCGGATGGAGATGGGCTGGAAGCAGGTAGTCAAACTGGCGTGCGAGCGGAACGGGCAGCACGACCTGAGCAACGGGCATGACGTTATCCGTAAAAAGAGTTGAACGGCGTAGTGTACACTGTGTCGCCATAAATGTGCGGATTCTGTTGCGTCGGGCGGTTATTTTCTGTATAGTTTGCCGCCTTTGGTGCGGGACAAAGCATCAAAAATCACCAGAATGTTCAATCCACGTGTGGTGCCGGTGCAGGTTTTTCCTGGCACGGGAGAGCGACACGGCCTTTACTGAGGTTACCCCATGAAAGAAGGTATTCATCCTAAGTATGTTGAAATTACTGCAACTTGTTCTTGCGGTAATGTGATCAAAACCCGCTCTACCGTGGGTCACGATCTGAACCTGGACGTGTGCGGTAAATGCCACCCGTTCTACACCGGCAAACAGCGTGTTGTTGATACCGGTGGTCGTGTTGAACGCTTCAACAAACGCTTCAGCATCCCGGGCAGCAAATAAGTTTCCCGGCAGACGCTACCGATTTTTGACGGAGCGGATGCAAGAAAAAACCCAGCTTCGGCTGGGTTTTTTTATGCGCAAAAATGGCTTATCAATATTCCCACGTATCCGGGTCTTTCCCCAGTTCACGCATAATCTTCTTCGCCTCTTCCGGGATTTCATCGCTGCGCTCTTTGCGCAGGTCGACATCATCCGGCAGCGGCTGGCCGGTAAAAGCGTGCAGAAATGCTTCGCACAGCAGTTCGCTGTTAGTGGCGTGACGCAGATTGTTTACCTGACGACGCGTACGTTCATCTGTCAGAATTTTGAGTACTTTCAGCGGAATAGACACGGTAATTTTTTTGACCTGCTCGCTCTTCTTACCATGCTCAGCATAAGGGCTGATATATTCGCCATTCCATTCAGCCATGAGTTACCTTAATTATTAAAAGTGAAAATGCCGGAAATCAGCCAATTATGCCCGATCTTTCCACGTCTCACTAATCAAAGTCAGCATTTAATACATAACTTTGCTGGCGGATGCGGGATGGATTACAGAGGGCAATTGACAGCAATTTTAGCGGTTATTGCGCTTTTGCTCAATCTATACGCAAAGACATTTAGATGTCCAGATGTATTGACGTCTACTAATGGAATGCTATCCTGTTAGCCTTCTTTCAGGGCCTTTCAGGAACAATAAGCACTATGACGCGTAAACAGGCAACCATCGCAGTGCGCAGCGGGTTAAATGATGACGAGCAATATGGCTGCGTTGTCCCGCCGATTCACCTCTCCAGCACCTACAACTTCACCGATTTCAACCAGCCGCGCGCCCATGATTATTCACGTCGCGGCAATCCGACGCGTGATGTCGTACAGCGGGCACTGGCCGAGCTGGAAGGCGGCGCCGGCGCGGTAATGACCAACACCGGCATGTCGGCGATCCATCTGGTTTGTACGCTGTTCCTGAAGCCTGGCGATTTACTGGTTGCGCCGCACGATTGTTACGGCGGCAGCTATCGCCTGTTTGACAGCCAAAGCAAACGCGGCGCTTATCGGGTTAAGTTCGTCGATCAGGGCGATGCCGCGGCGTTGCAGGATGCGCTGGCCGAACAGCCGAAACTGGTGCTGGTGGAAAGCCCCAGCAACCCGTTGCTGCGCGTGGTGGATATTGCCGCGATTTGTCAGGCGGCGCGCGAGGCGGGCGCCATCAGCGTGGTAGACAACACCTTTCTGAGCCCGGCGCTGCAAAACCCGTTGGCGTTAGGCGCCGACCTGGTGTTGCACTCCTGCACCAAATACCTGAACGGCCACTCCGACGTGGTTGCCGGAGCGGTTATTGCGAAGGATGCGGCGATGGCGACCGAACTGGCCTGGTGGGCCAATAATATCGGCGCAACCGGCTCTGCCTTCGACAGTTATCTGCTGTTGCGCGGCATGCGCACGCTGGGGCCACGTATGGCGGCGGCGCAACGTAACGCGTTGGCAATTGTGGAATATTTGCAGCAGCAGCCGCTGGTGAAAAAGCTGTATCATCCTTCGCTGCCGGAAAATGCCGGTCACCAGCATGCGGTACGTCAACAGCGCGGTTTTGGCGCCATGTTAAGTTTTGAGCTGGATGGCGATGAGCCACGCCTGCGCCGTTTCCTGAAAGCGCTGGAACTGTTTACCCTGGCGGAATCGCTGGGTGGAGTAGAAAGTCTGATTTCCCATACCGCCACCATGACCCACGCAGGCATGTCAGCGGAAGCGCGCGCTGCGGCGGGCATTTCCGATACGCTGTTGCGCATATCGGTTGGGATAGAGGATCATGAAGATTTAATCGCCGATCTGGATAATGCGTTCCGGGCGGCAGCCGAGGATTAAGAGATGAGTAATTCAGCCGCAGCGGGCACGCCGCACAGCAGGCAGCTGCATAAATTTGGCGGCAGCAGCCTGGCCGATGTTAGCTGTTATCAACGCGTCGCAGGCATTATGGCCGATTACAGCCAGCCAGGAGATTTAATGGTGGTTTCTGCTGCGGGCAGCACCACTAACCAGCTGATTAGCTGGCTGAAGCTCAGTCAGAGCGATCGGCTTTCGGCCCATCAGGTACAGCAAAGTCTGCGTCGTTATCAGTCCGATCTGATTAAAGGTCTGCTGTCGCCGGAATTAGCCCAGCCGCTACTGAACCAGTTTATTCAGGATCTGGAGCGCCTGGCGGCGCTGCTGGACGGCAAAATTACCGATGCGGTCTATGCCGAAGTCGTCGGTCACGGTGAAGTATGGTCAGCGCGGCTGATGGCGGCGGTGTTGCAACAGCGCGATCTGGACGCGTGCTGGCTGGACGCGCGTGAGTTCTTACGCGCCGAACGCGCGGCGCAGCCGCAGGTAGATGAAGGCAAATCCTGGCCGCTGTTACAGCAGCTGATGGCGCAGCATGCGCATCAGCGTCTGGTGGTCACCGGTTTTATCAGCCGAAACGACGCCGGAGAAACCGTGCTGCTGGGTCGCAACGGCTCCGACTATTCCGCCACGCAGGTCGGGGCGCTGGCAGGCGTCAGTCGCGTAACCATCTGGAGCGATGTCGCCGGCGTTTACAGCGCCGATCCCCGCAAAGTAAAAGATGCCTGTTTGCTGCCCTTGCTGCGTCTCGACGAAGCGAGCGAACTGGCGCGCCTGGCCGCGCCGGTACTGCATGCCCGCACGCTACAGCCGGTTTCCAACAGCGATATTGATTTACAGTTGCGCTGTAGCTATCAGCCAGAGCAGGGCTCGACACGTATTGAGCGCGTGCTGGCGTCCGGCACCGGCGCGCGCATCGTGACCAGTCACGACGATGTTTGCCTGATTGATATTGAAGTTGCTCCGCAGCACGATTTTGCCGCGCTGCATAAAGAAGTCGATCATCTGTTAAAGCGCGCGCAGATCCGTCCGCTGGCGATCGGCGTCCACAGCGACCGTAACCTGCTGCAGCTCTGCTACACCTCGGAAGTGGTTAACAGCGCCTTCGCCCTGTTGCAGGACGCCGGACTGCCGGGCCACCTACATTTGCGCGAAGGGCTGGCGCTGGTAGCGCTGGTTGGCGCTGGCGTCAGCCGTAACCCGCTGCACAGTCATCGCTTCTGGCAGCAGATCAACGATCAGCCGGTGGAGTTTATCTGGCAGTCGGAAGAGGGCATCAGTCTGGTAGCGGTGTTGCGCGTCGGCCCGACCGAACATCTGGTGCAGGGGCTGCATCAGTCGCTGTTCCGCGCGGAAAAACGTATCGGCCTGATGCTGTTTGGCAAAGGCAATATCGGCTCGCGCTGGCTGGAACTCTTTGCCCGCGAGCAGAAAAGTCTCTCTGCCCGTACCGGTTTCGAATTTGTGCTGGCAGGCGTTGTAGACAGCCGCCGCAGCCTGCTGAGCTATGACGGGCTGGATGCCAGTCGGGCAATGGCGTTCTTTGAAGATGAAGCGGTCATGCAGGATGAGGAGTCGTTATTCCTGTGGATGCGCGCGCATCCTTACGACGATCTGGTGGTTCTGGACGTGACCGCCAGTGAAGCGCTGGCTGAGCAATATTTGGATTTCGCCAGCTACGGCTTCCATGTGATTAGCGCCAACAAAGTGGCTGGCGCGTCAGACAGCTATCACTGGCGGCAGATCCGCGACGCCTTTACCAAAACCGATCGCCACTGGTTGTATAACGCTACGGTGGGCGCCGGTCTGCCGGTCAATCATACCGTGCGCGACCTGCGGGAAAGCGGTGACACTATTTTGTCAATCAGCGGCATTTTCTCCGGGACGCTTTCCTGGCTGTTTTTACAGTTTGACGGCACGGTGCCTTTCAGCGAGCTGGTCGATCAGGCCTGGCAGCAGGGGCTGACCGAGCCGGATCCGCGCGTTGACCTTTCCGGTCAGGATGTGATGCGCAAGCTGGTGATTCTGGCGCGCGAAGCGGGCTACGATATTGAACCGGATCAGGTACGCGTGGAATCGCTGGTGCCCGCAGGCTGTGAACATGGCTCGGTGGATCACTTCTTTGAAAACAGCGACGCGCTGAACGAACAGATGCTACAGCGGCTGGAAGCGGCCCAGGAGATGGGGCTGGTGCTGCGTTACGTCGCTCGTTTCGATGCTAACGGCAAAGCGCGCGTTGGTATTGAGGCAGTACGTCCTGAACATCCGCTGGCGGCGCTGCTGCCTTGTGATAATGTTTTTGCCATTGAAAGCCGCTGGTATCGCGATAACCCACTGGTGATTCGCGGCCCCGGAGCGGGGCGCGACGTGACTGCTGGTGCTATCCAGTCTGACATTAACCGGCTGGCGCAGCTGTTATAAAGGGTAAGCGGGTGGCTCTCGCCACCCGCTTGGTTGTCAGAGCGAGCCGCTCACAGAGCGGCGAAGGTTATGCCAGAACAAACTGACTTTCATGCACCTGATCAAGCGTCAGGCCGACCAGCGAGATGCTGCTATCACCGCAAGTAAACAGCAGACCGTCATCATATTCTGTTAAATAATCAAGATAGTTGCCGTTGGCGGTAATCTTTTCATTAGCCAGGATCGTTATCTTATCGTCCTGGTCGAAGCCATAGATAGTATTGTTACCAAAGCTATTGCTGGCGAACATAAAGATATCGTCGCCGCCGTTAGAGTAAAGCACATCGTCACCCTGGCCGCTGACAAACACATCGCTGCTGGATGAGCCGTGCATGATGGCGTCGCCCTGATAGCTGAACAGCCAGCTGGTGTTATTGGTATAAAAGCCGCCGTTTTCTGGCGCAAAGATTTCGCTGGCGCCGTAGAAATCGGCATGGACCGAATCGGCATAGGCAAGCGCTACCTGGCCATCCACCTCAAGGCCGTTGCTGGTGATGTCATAGGTAATATCATGCCATGCGAACCACGACCAGTAGGTTTCTTTGATCGTCTCCACATCCATCAGCATGGTAACGCCACCATCCGCCCCCTTAATAAACACCAAACCATCGGCCATCTGCGCAACGGAAGTCTTGCTGATTTCATACTGCAGATCGAACAGATCGTGACCTTCGCCGCCCGCAATGATATTAAAACCGCCTGCATCGCGGAAAGTATCGTCGCCGGCAAAGCCTTCAAGGTAATCGATGCCGCTACCGCCAGCGATTAAGTCAGCCTGCTCTGTACCCAGAATAAAGGTTGGACCTTCATGCGGTAGGGCATTGTAATTGAGGTCGCTGACCCAGGTCGTTTCGCGCATTTCATCAGAAAGTTGGGCAGTAATAATGGTAGAATTAATATCGGTAAAAGTGTAGAAGCTTGACTTCATTAAAGTATCAATTGCGTTGATATACCATGTGGGATGATGCCCATTTATCCAGCCAAAAATATTTAATATTGAGTAAAAATAGTTCCCGGTATAGTAATCATTAAATGCTACCAGGTTATTAATGCAGGTCTCCAGTGGCCTGTCATGAACGATTAAAGTATCACCGGTCGTACTATCCCCCTCAAGGATACGAAATATCGGATCGTTTTCCAGACCCAGATTCAGCACTTTATCATTCAGCTGGTTTTGCGTAGGGGAAGCACCCGCTATGTAAGCGGAATCTTCATAGAAACCGTTCCAGGCGCCCAGGCTGGAAGCAGATGCCATACTGTTAACGCCCATCCCTCCCATACTATGACCAGAAATAAGAATATCACGTCCGGTTAGTCCATTTTCCTGGGCAAATTCCGCTAAGCGGGTAAGTAAATTATTAAATGCGATAACAATATAATCATTAGAAACGCCGGATCCACCTAGCGCTATACCAATATCAACCGCACCGTCAGTGATCATCTGTAGCCATGCAGTGCTATCGTCTGCGGCACCGCCGGTACCCCAAAAACAGACGCTAAGCGACGTTAATTTACCGTTGCTGTCATATTTCCCTAAAATATTTACCTGTGAAGTCAGCAGAGCCAGCACTTCGCCATAAAATTCATTATGCGGGCCGCTCGGACCATCAAAACCAATATCCTCACCGGTCATTACTTTCCAGCCCGTTTGTGTTGCCCGTTGCTGGTAATCCTCATAGTCACCGTTGATTACACCTTTAAGGTATGACAGCATTACAGTAACGTCGCCCATCAATGTTTTTTCATCAAAATCACGATAATTAAAAATGCTCATAATTCTTCTGTATATAGTAAATGTGTAGTAAATAAAAAATAAAGCGCAAAAGAAGCAAAGTAGTGGCTATTCTCTCCTCCCTGAGAATAAAAATAAGGTTATTGCATTGTGTTGATTTTATTTAACGAAATATCTGGCTATGGTAGTAAGACTATCCGGTGTTAATTGGCCGGAATAATATTGCAACATTAGCCATGCGCGGATGTACTCATGCTTTTCTTTAGTTAATTCTAAGCGCGTGTTATAAAATTGCTGACGGGCATTCAGTAAGTCCACATTTGTTCTTTGCCCTGCTTTAATCCCCTCCCTTATGGCTGTTATTTGTAACTCGGTAGAATGAACCGCCTGCGCATAAGCGCTAAGCCGCTGCTCAGCATTATGACACTGATGAAACACCTGGCTCATATTGCTTAGCGTATCGTGAGTAATTTGTTCTAAATCATATTTGCTTTTATTATATAAAGCGCTGACCTGCCTTAAGGCAGCGCTATTATAGCCGCCGGCATAAAGCGAGTAATTAAGCTGAACGCCGACGCTGGTGGTTTTATAACGCTGATCGATAGTCGTATCGCTGGAAGAATTATTCAAACCATGAGACGCATAGAGTTGAATACGCGGTAAAAAACCGGCACGCTGCTGTTCAGTTTGGTAATAATGAATATTTATCTGCTGGCGGGCGGCGGCCAGCTCGGCATTATTTTTTAGGGCTAACGCCTGCCACTGCTCAAAGGATGCTGGCACCAGTTTGAGCGGTTTAAGGGGACCGGCGGCGAGTTTATCAAGCTGTGTCACCGAGACGCCAGATTGCCCTGTCATGCTTTCCAGTACCCGTCGGGCTTTATCCAGATTATCCTGTGCCGCGATCAGTTCGGCATCGGTCATCGCCAGGCGCGCTTCAGTTTCAACTACTTCGGTCACGGTGCCTTCGCCAGTTTGCAGCATACGCTGATTTTGTAACAGCTGCTGCTGCCAGGTGGTCCGCTGCTCAGTAAGTAATCTAAGCTGATCCTGAGCAAGCATCACGTCCAGATAGTGATTAACCACCCTGACCGCCAGCTCCATTGACTTCGCATTCCAGTTCGCTTCGGACAGAATACTTTGCGCTTTTCCCGTTTGATAACGCGCCCATGCCTCGGGATCGTATAAAGGTTGTGTCAGCATTACAGAGCCACTTTGTGACTGATATTGCCGGTGCTGCGTAACGGTATGCGTCTGTTTACTAAACAGGCTTTTAGCCTGCGGCGTTTTGCTACTTTGCCAGTTCCTGAGGCCATTTTGATAAGAAAGTGAAACGGAGGGCAGTAGCCCGGCACGGCCCAGGTTTTCATTTTCAACACCGGCAAGGTAATCCTGCCGGGCGGCCTGAAAAGCCGGATCTTTTTTCTGCGCCAGCGCATAAATATCCAGTAAACCTAATGCTGAAGCGGATGGCAGTAACGCGGGCCATAAAAATAACAGTGAAAACAATTTAGTGCGCATCGTTATTCCTCGGTCAGCGCGGTTTGAGCGCGATCAACCACCGGTTTAAACAGATAACTTAATAGCGAACGGGAGCCGGTTTTAATCAGAACGCTAACCGGCATGCCAGGACGAATATCCTGCTGGGCTAGCTGCTTTTTCCCTTCCTCGGTGACGGTTAGCTGAATGGCGTAATAGGATTCTCCGCTACGTTTATCCGTTAACCTGTCGGGTGACACCAGTGTGACGCTACCGGGAATAACCGGAGTTTTGTTTTGATTAAGTGCTGTAAACATAATATTGACTGCCAGGCCCGGATAAACTTTGTCGATCATCTCCGGGCCCACCTGAGCGTCGATGGTCAGCTGGCTATCACGAGGAACAATTTCCATCAACGCTTCGCCTGCGGACAAGACGCTGCCCGGCACCAGAGTATTAAGTGCCATGACTACGCCAGCCGTTGGTGCAACGATATGGGCATTATCAAGGTCATAGCGTGCAATCTGCAGGTCGTTTTTATATTCGCTAATTTGGCTTTCGGCCTGGGCCAGCTGGTTATTAACCTCCTTATCATATTCAGCCTGCGTGTTTGCGATACGTTGCTCAATTTCACGTTGTTTTTGCTGATTGGTTTTTATTTGTCCGATCAGATCTTCGCGTTGCCCTTGTATTTCCTGCTGCTGGCGCTCCAGATCGCGGTAGCGGTTACGTGGAAAAAAGTTTTCCTTTGCCAGTACTTTCATATCAAGCAGTTGCTGCTTCAGGCTGCGGTTAATTTTATCTTTAATTAATAAAGATCTTTGTATACTTTGCGACTGAAGCTGTAATCCTTCAAGCGCATGCTGGCTGGCTTTTATTTCGCTTAATAAAGCCTGACGCCGTTCAAGAAATAATGCTTGCTGAATAGCGATAATCTTTTCTGCCCGATCCCGCCACTCTTCAGCGCGTAAAATATCAGGGAAAACCGGCGCATCAGCCTTATCACGTTCGGCCTGTAGCCGGGCATAAACTGCCAGCGCCATCAGATATTTATCCCGCACTTGCTGGTAACGCGCACGGCTCTGTACCTGGCTGAGATCAATCAGGCGGCTGCCGGCTTCAACATAATCGCCTTCTTTAACTATGACTTTGTCAACGATGCCGTTACCAGGCGCCTGAATCGTCTTGCGATTGCCGGAGACAATAACCGTACCTGGGGCAGTGACGCCTTTGTCTAAAGGCGCAATTGCCGCCCAGCTAAAAAAACCAAAAACTGTGGTAACAATAATAATTAATCCCAGTCGTTCAAAATAGCTTTCGTTTTTTGTATTTTTACCGTCAGATACGGGGGGCGCGACGACGTGCTTTATATGACTCATAAATTGATATTCACTCTGCCAAAATAGTTATTGACCTGTTATTTAAATAGCCAGACTATTTTATTTGTTGGCTTTTATTGTCCGTGCGGCCCGTTAGCTTCGCTATTAAGCTGCGGGTATCTGAAAACTCCTTTATATTACCGTTATCCAGCATCAAGACTTTATCCGTCAGCGCCAGCAACTGTTTTCGGTGGGTTATCAGCACGATGGTGGTTTTTTGTTTTTTCAGCGCAATTAATGCGTGCGCCAGAGCGGACAGGCCCGCGTCATCCAGGCTGGCGTCCGGTTCATCCAATACCAGTAGCTTCGGTGAATCATAAACCGCTCTGGCAAGCGCGATTCGTTGTTTTTGCCCGCCAGATAAGCCTGCGCCACCATTGCCGAGTGGGGTATCATAGCCGTTCGGGAGCTGCAGGATCATGTCATGTACGCCCGCTTTTTTTGCCGCTTCGAGCACTTTATCCGCCGCAATATCACCAAAACGGGCGATATTCTCAGCAACGGTACCAGCGAATATTTCTACTTCCTGCGACAGATAGCCGATTGCCGGGCCAAGCTGGGCTTTATTCCACTGAGAGATATCGGCATTGTCAAAACGGACCGTGCCGCTGGTTACCGGCTGGATGCCCAGTATCGCCCGGGCCAGCGTACTTTTTCCCGATGCGCTGGGGCCGATCACGCCCAGCGTTTCTCCGGCCGTCAGCTGAAAGCTAATCCGATGCAGAAGGTCGCGCTCGTCGTTCTGTGACGCTTTCAGGCAGACATCTTCAAGAGTGAGATGTCCTTGCGGAGCAGGCAAGGCCATTCTCGTCGGCTGAGCGGGGTGTTCGGTTAAAATCTTTTTCAGACGCTGTAGCGCCTGCTGCGTCTGGCCCCATTGCTTCCAGGCAGCAATCAGCTGCTCAATGGGTGCCAGCGCACGGCCCAGTAATATAGAGCCTGCAATCATCATGCCGGGCGTCAATTGGTTATTGATAACCAGCCAACCGCCAAGACCCAATATCAGCGACTGCAATACCATACGGATAAAGCGCGTCAGTGAGGTGATGCCACTGTTGTACTGGCTGGCCAACTGTTGCATATGGATAAATTTTTGATGCAGATTCCACCAGCGTTGTTGAAACGCCGGCAGCATACCCATCGCGTCAATGGTACCGGCATGGCGTAAATTAAAACCGGCAATATTTGTCGACTGATAATATATTTTACCGGCTTCTGCCAGCGGTTTTTTAATGAGTAATTGGTTAATTACCGCTAACGAAATCAATAAGGCAGCGCCGACTAAAGAAAACAAGCCAAGCCAGGGATTAAAAAGAAACAGAACCGCAATGAAAATCGGGAACCAGGGGGCATCAATAAAAGCAAAGAGCGCGTTGCCGGTGAAAAATTGCCGTACGGTAGCGACATCATTCAAATAATTAGATGCATTTTTATTACCCTGCTGCAGGTTTGCCTGAAAAGAAGCCCGATAAACAGCATTGCTCAGGCGTCTATCCATTTTCCTGCTAATATGTACCGCTATCATGCTACGACAATATTCCAGTAACGCAATAACGCCAAGAAAACCGACCACCATAAGCGTAAGCATTGCCAGCGTTAACTCATTACGCGAAGGCAATACGCGATCGTAAACCTGCAGCATATAAATAGAAGGCGACAGGATAAGAAAATTAATCGTGGCTGAAAACAGGATAAGACACCACAGTGAGCGTCGATTGGTCTGAAAGGCATCCAGGATAAACGTTATTCCAGTATAGACTTTCACTTGCTTCTCTTCCTTGATAGCAATTAAAAAACTTGACTAAGTTGACATCCATTCAGAATTTTTCTGTCACAGAATATATATTTGTAAGAGTTAATCTGATAAGGATTGTTTATTGTTTTCGCCTGGTTTTGTTAACCAGTGGCGATAGATTAAATTCCCTGTGGTTATCTCTGCAAGAGATTAACGACTGAATTAATCTAAAGCAACTCTTTCCCGCAATCAATAAGGAAATTGCATTTTTACCATATTTAAATGAGTTATTTATGGTGATTATATCATTTGTTACTTTATACAACTCATGCAACCCCTATAACCCATGAAACTCATATAAGAAATGACTTAATAAATGACACAGATACGTTAATTAACGTTATTTGAGCTTTAATTTTTTAATGCTGGCAGACGCGGTAGCTTAAAGTAAGTTTAATAAAGATTTCCCGCCGCTATCTGGTCATATTGCCGGGGGCCAGACTGCCGGTGACGCAATGAAAAATGCCGATCGATAGCCAGATACTGAATTAAGTAGCCCGGGTGCCGCACTACGCTTTGTTGCGTCAACCCTTTTTACTGCATGCGGGTTAACACAGCTGCATGTTTGCTATGAAATGAAAGATATTCAGCGCAAGTTGAATGCTTTTTGATTGACAAATAAACAGCCAGGCTGCATCTTGTGGAGCTGTAGACGTCTAAACGTATGGATGTTTGTAGGGCGCGGGTTGTTTTCTTCTAATAGCGACAGATAAGGTAGAGTGGATATGAGTTTCTTTCACGCCAACCAGCGCGAAGCGCTGAACCAGAGCCTGGCAGAACTGAACGGGCGTATTAACGTTTCCTTTGAGTTTTTCCCGCCGCGTACCAGTGAAATGGAAGAAACACTTTGGAGTTCAATCGATCGTCTGAGCAGCCTGAAACCTAAATTTGTTTCGGTTACCTACGGCGCCAACTCTGGCGAGCGCGATCGTACCCACAGCATTATCAAAGGTATTAAAGATCGTACCGGTCTGGAAGCTGCGCCGCACCTGACCTGCGTTGACGCTTCGCGCGATGAACTGCGCACTATCGCTCAGGATTACTGGAACAGCGGCATTCGTCATATTGTCGCGTTACGCGGCGATCTGCCCGCGGGCGGCGGCAAGCCCGATATGTATGCCGCTGATTTAGTGGCGCTGCTGAAAGAGGTTGGCGATTTTGATATCTCTGTGGCCGCCTACCCGGAAGTGCATCCAGAAGCCAAAAGCGCTCAGGCCGATCTCATCAACCTGAAGAAGAAAATCGATGCCGGGGCGAACCGGGCGATTACGCAGTTCTTCTTTGACGTTGAAAGCTATTTACGGTTTCGCGATCGCTGCGTGGCGACCGGGATTGATGTTGAAATCGTACCTGGCATTCTGCCCGTTTCCAACTTTAAACAGCTTCAGCGTTTCGCTACCATGACCAACGTGCGCGTGCCTGGCTGGATGAACAGCATGTTTGCCGGTCTGGATGACGATCCTGAAACGCGCAAAATGGTCGGTGCCAATATCGCGATGGATATGGTGAAAATTCTCAGCCGCGAAGGCGTGAAGGATTTCCACTTTTACACGCTAAACCGTGCGGAAATGAGTTACGCCATCTGCCATACGCTGGGCGTTCGTCCGGTAACGGAGCTGGTTGCCTGACAGAAGACCTCTCTGGGTTCTTTTGCTCATCCGTATAAACCTCGCTGATTCATCCGCATAAAAAAGTTCATGTCCCTCGGGGCATGAACTTTTTGTCGTTGCCTGTTAATCGCCTCCCGTACGGGAAGCGGTTATTCAGCTTAACCGGTATTACGCATCCCTGCCGCGACGCCAGCGATGGTCACCATCAGCGCCTGCTCAACCTGTGGATCCGTCTCTTCCCCTTTCGCTTCCTGCGCGCGTGAACGATGCAGCAGTTCAGCCTGTAGCACGTTAAGCGGGTCGGTATAAACGTTGCGCAGGGCGATAGATTCGGCGATCCACGGCTCGTCCGCCATCAGATGCGCATCGTTAGCGATGGTCAGCACCGCTTTAATATCCGCAGCCAGCCGATCGCGCAGCTCTTTGCCCAGCGGCCAGAGCGAAGCATCTACCAGACGTTGATCGTAATATTCCGCCAGCCAGAGGTCAGCCTTGGAAAAGACCATTTCCAACATGCCGAGACGGGTTGAGAAGAACGGCCAGTCGCGACACATCGCTTCCAGCTGATCCCGATGTCCTTCATCCATCGCCTTTTGCAGCGCCGCGCCAGCGCCCAGCCAGGCGGGCAGCATCAGGCGGTTTTGCGTCCAGGCGAAAATCCAAGGGATAGCGCGCAGCGATTCAACGCCGCCGGTTGGACGACGTTTCGCCGGACGCGAGCCCAGCGGCAGTTTGCCTAATTCCAGTTCCGGCGTTGCCGAACGGAAATAGGGCACGAAGTCTGGATTTTCGCGTACGTAGCCGCGATACATGGCGCAGGAAACCTCAGAAAGCTGATCCATAATGGCGCGCCATTCGCTTTTCGGCTCCGGTGGCGGCAGCAGGTTCGCCTCAAGGATGGCGCTGGTATAAAGCGACAGACTGGCGACGGCCACTTCCGGCAGACCATATTTAAAGCGGATCATTTCACCCTGTTCGGTAACGCGCAGGCCGCCCTTCAGGCTGCCCGGCGGCTGGGAGAGCAGTGCCGCCTGCGCTGGCGCGCCGCCGCGTCCAATGGTGCCGCCGCGTCCGTGAAACAGCGTCAGAGCAATGCCCGCTTTTTCACAGGTTTTAATCAGCGCGTCCTGAGCCTGATATTGCGCCCAGGAGGCGGCCATGACGCCCGCATCTTTTGCCGAGTCGGAATAGCCGATCATCACCATCTGTTTGCCCTGAATAAAGCCGCGATACCAGTCGATGCTCAGCAGCTGCGACATCACATCGTTAGCGTTATTCAGGTCATCGAGGGTTTCAAACAGCGGTGCCACCGGCATCGCAAAAGGAATACCGGCTTCTTTCAGCAGCAGATGAACCGCCAGCACGTCGGAAGGCGTTTTGGCCATCGAAATGACATAGGCGGCGATAGAGCCGCGCGGTGCTTCCGCCGCCACGCGACAGGTTTCCAGCACTTCGCGCGTCTCTTCGCTCGGCTCCCACTGGCGCGGCAGCAGCGGGCGTTTGGAACTCAGCTCGCGGATCAAAAACGCCTGTTTGTCCGCTTCTGACCAGCTTTCGTAATCACCCAGGCCGAGATAGCGCGTAATCTCCGCCAGCGCTTCGGTATGGCGCGTGCTTTCCTGACGCAGGTCGATACGCACCAGCGGCACGCCAAAACATTTTACCCGGCGCAGCGTATCGAGCAGCTGCCCGTTGGCGATAATGCCCATGCCGCATGCCTGCAAGGATTGATAGCAGGCATAGAGCGGATCCCAAAGTTGGTCATTGGAAATCAACAACCCTTCCGGGCGTGGCAGGCGGTCGCCTTTCAGTCGGCGTTCAAGATAAGTTTGGGTCGTCATCAATTGCGCGCGCAGGCGTTTCAAAATCACGCGATAAGGCTCAAGCGCGTCCGCATCGCCGCACAGCACGCGCAGCTCTTCCGTGCATTCCGACATCGACAGTTCGGAAATCAGTACGCCAATATCGCGCAAAAAGAGATCGGCGGCTTTCCAGCGGCTTAGCTGCATGACGTGGCGCGTAATGCTGGCCGTGACGTTAGGGTTGCCGTCGCGGTCGCCGCCCATCCATGAGGTGAACTGCACCGGCACAAAATCAACCGGCAGCGTATAGCCGAAGGTTTCTTCTACCTGTTCGTTCAGCTCGCGCAAAAAATCAGGCACGCCATCCCACAGGCTGTTTTCCACCACGGCAAAGCCCCACTTGGCTTCATCAATCGGGGAAGGGCGATATTTACGGATCTCATCGGTATGCCAGGCTTGCGCCACCAGCTGGCGCAAACGACGCATAATCTGGTTGCGGTCATAATCGGTGAGATCATTATGATCGAGCTGTTTTAAACAGGTGTTTACCTCAACCAGTTTGTGAATCAGGGTACGGCGCGTAATTTCAGTAGGGTGAGCGGTCAGCACCAGCTCCAGCGACAGGGATTCAATCGCCGCGCGAATATCGGTTTCGTGCAAATCGGGCTTTTGCTTCAGGCGTTCGAAGGCTTTTTTCATCAGCTCTGGATGGTTAGCGCCTTCACCGTGCGGCGAAATCGTCTGGTACTGTTCAGCAACGTTGGTCAGGTTCAGGAACTGGCTAAAGGCGCGCGCGACCGGCAGCAGCTCGTCATTCGAGAGGTTTTGTAATGTGGTAAGCAGCTCCTGACGATGAGCGTCATTTCCCGCGCGGGATGACTTGGAGAGTTTGCGGATGGTTTCCACCCGATCAAGGATGTTTTCTCCCAGCGCATCCTTAATCGTATCCCCGAGCAGTTTGCCGAGCATACTGACATTACTTCGCATTGCGGAATATTGTTCGTTCATATGACCCCTGACACCCTTCTTGTCTTTTAATTTGTACCCTGGCGGGTATAACGCCGCCTTTTATCTAGCCATGTAACTTCCCGTTCGTCAATTGCGTAAAACCTGCAGCGTACTGCCGTTAAATGTAGGTAATTTAAGAAATTTAACAATGACGGAGTGGGATAAGTTATTCTTATCGGGAAAGTTGGAACTTTGCAGGAGCAATTTACCGTTTTTGCAGTTGATTGCCCCAAATGCTGCTGGTTAGTGACAGAAATGGTTAACCAGTTGCGCGATCAGCTCGCGGGTCGGCTTGATAAATGCGGTATCAATAAATTCATCCGGCTGGTGCGCCTGATTAATCGATCCCGGCCCCAATACCAGCGTAGGACACAGCTGTTGAATAAATGGCGCTTCAGTACAGTAGTTCACCACTTCGGTCGGCGTACCGAGCAGCTTTTCCACCACCTGCACCAGCTGATGATCGCGCGGACATTCGTAGCCTGGAATCGGCGGATGCAGTTCCGCAACCGTCAGACGGCCAGGCCAGCGCACGCTTACCGGCGCCAGCGCCTCATTCAATAACGCATCCAGATCCTTCAGCGTCAGGCCCGGTAGCGGTCGAATATCCATATGCAGCTCGCAGCAGGCGCAGATGCGGTTGGCCGCGTCGCCGCCGTGGATATGGCCAAAGTTCATCGTCGGATAAGGAATTGCGAAGCCGTCATGGTGATAACGCTCTTTCAGCGTGTTGCGCAGTTGCATCAGATGGCCGATCGCTTCGTGCATCAGTTCAATGGCGTTAACCCCGCGCGACGGATCGCTGGAGTGGCCCGATTGTCCTTCAACGCGAATCGCGTTCGAGAGATGTCCTTTATGCGCGCGCACCGGTTTTAACGAGGTCGGCTCGCCGATAATCGCGCAGTCCGGGCGCAGCGTGGCGGATTCAGCAAAATATTTTGCGCCCGCCATCGTGGTTTCTTCATCTGCCGTCGCGAGGATATAGAGCGGTTTTTGTAGCTTGCTGATGTCGATGTCGCGCAGCGTATCCAGAATAAAAGCGAAGAAGCCTTTCATATCCGCCGTGCCGAGGCCGTACAGCTTGTTGTCATGCTCGGCCAGCGTAAAAGGATCGCGTGTCCAGCGTCCATCATCAAAGGGAACCGTATCGGTATGGCCCGCCAGCAGCAGGCCGCCAGTGCCTTCGCCGCTCCTCGCCAGCATATTGAATTTATTGCGTGTGCCGGGCACCGGCTGGACTTCTACGTTGAAACCTGAATCACGAAACCAGCCGGCCAGCAGAGTGATTAAACTTTCATTGCTCTGATCGAGCGCGCTGTCGGTGGCGCTGATGGATGGGATGGCTATCAGCTGGCGGTAAAGTTCGATAAAAGGCGGTAATTTTGTCTTCACTGTTGACGGTCCTTGAGTTAGGATGTATCAATATTCATGCATTAATAGTGAATAAAAATACAATAACGTTGGTGCGATGGGAAATAAAATTACCCGCGGGTTAACGTTAGACTTCATGGCGCGCGGCGACAGGGCTGCACACCGGATCTGAATGACTGTAAAAGGTATACAGCCTGATGTTGAATACGCTGATTGTTGGTGCCAGCGGTTATGCTGGCGTTGAACTGGCGACCTTTCTGAATCGTCATCCGCATATGAACATAACCGCTTTAGCGGTTTCAGCGCAAAGCCCGGATGCCGGAAAACGTCTTTCCGATCTGCATCCGCAGCTGAAAGGGATTATCGACCTGCCGCTGGAGCCGCTGAGCGATGTCTCCGTCTGGGCCGGGCGAGTGGATGTGGTGTTTCTCGCCACGGCGCATGAAGTCAGTCACGATCTGGCGCCGCAGTTTCTGGCCGCTGGTTGCGTGGTGTTCGATCTTTCCGGCGCGTTCCGCGTGAACGATGCCGATTTCTATACGCGCTATTACGGCTTTACCCATCAGTATTCGGCGTGGCTGGATAAAGCAGTTTACGGCCTGGCGGAATGGCAGCATGACGCCATCAAAAAGGCGCAGCTGATCGCCGTGCCTGGCTGTTACCCGACGGCTGCGCAGCTGGCGCTGAAACCGCTGATTGAGGCGAATCTGCTGAATGATGCGCAGTGGCCGGTGATCAATGCCACCAGCGGCGTGAGCGGCGCCGGGCGCAAGGCCAGTATCAACAACAGCTTCTGCGAAGTCAGTCTTCAGCCTTACGGTATCTTTAATCATCGTCATCATCCCGAAATTGTCGCGCACCTTGGCGTGCCGGTGATTTTTACGCCGCATCTCGGCAATTTCCCACGCGGCATTCTGGCCACCATTACCTGCCGGTTGCAGCCAGGCGTCAGTCGTGAGGATGTAGCAGAAGCGTTTCATAACGCCTATCAGGACAAACCGCTGGTGCGCGTTTATGAGCAAGGCGTGCCGGCGCTGAAATCCGTGGTCGGCCTGCCGTTCTGTGATATTGGTTTCGCTGTACAGGATGAACATCTGATTGTGGTAGCGGCGGAAGACAATCTGCTGAAGGGCGCGGCTTCGCAGGCGGTGCAGTGCCTTAATATTCGTTTTGGTTTCCCGGAAACCCAGGCACTTATTTAAGCGGATAACGATTATGACGACTCCATTAATTATCAAACTCGGCGGCGTACTGCTGGATAGCGAAGAAGCGCTGGCGCGTCTGTTTACGGCGCTGGTGACTTACCGGGAAGCGCATCAGCGCCCGCTGCTGATTGTTCACGGCGGCGGCTGTCTGGTCGATGAGATGATGAAAAAACTGGCATTGCCGGTGCAGAAGAAAAACGGCCTGCGCGTTACGCCTGCCGACCAAATCGACATTATTACCGGCGCGCTGGCAGGGACGGCGAATAAGACGCTGCTGGCCTGGGCGAAGAAACATCATATTCCGGCGGTGGGCCTGTGCCTGGGCGACGGCGGCATGGCGAATGTGGCGCAGTTTGATGAAGAACTCGGCCACGTTGGCAATGCATTGCCGGGCTCGCCGGCGCTGCTGAATACCCTGTTGCAGGCGGGCTATATGCCGGTAATCAGCTCCATTGGCATTACCGAAGAGGGGCAGCTGATGAACGTCAACGCCGATCGGGCGGCGACAGCGCTGGCGGCCACGCTGGGCGCGGACCTGGTTTTACTCTCTGACGTCAGCGGTATTCTTGATGGCAAAGGCCAGCGGATTGCTGAAATGACGACGGCGAAAGCGGAGCAGCTGATTGCTCAGGGCATCATTACCGACGGCATGATTGTTAAGGTTCATGCGGCGCTGGATGCGGCGCGTACGCTGGGGCGTCCGGTCGATATTGCCAGCTGGCGTCATGCCGAGCAGCTGCCTTCTCTCTTTAACGGCGTGTCGATCGGCACCCGGATTCACGCATAAAGCAATAACATTCAAGGATTAAGACATGCAAAACCAAGGCATCAAGAAAATCGTTCTGGCTTACTCTGGCGGTCTGGATACGTCGGCTATTATTCCGTGGCTGAAAGAGAACTACGGTTGTGAAGTGGTCGCCTTTGTCGCGGATATTGGCCAGGATCGTGAAGATTTAGTCGGCGTAGAGAAAAAGGCGCTGCAATCCGGCGCGTCAGAATGCCATATCGCCGATCTGCGTGAAGAATTTATTCGTGACTACGTCTATCCGGTGCTGCAAACCGGCGCGCTCTATGAAGGCAGCTATCTGCTGGGCACCTCGATGGCGCGTCCGATTATCGCTAAGGCGCAGGTTGAGCTGGCGCTGAAAGTGGGCGCTGATGCGTTATGCCACGGCGCAACCGGTAAAGGCAACGATCAGGTGCGTTTCGAAACCACCTATACCGCGCTGGCGCCGCAGCTGAAAGTGGTTGCGCCCTGGCGTGAGTGGAACCTGCGTTCACGTGAAGCGCTGCTCGATTATCTGAAAGAGCGCAATATTCCGACTACCGCTTCGCTGGAAAAAATCTACAGCCGCGATGAAAACGCCTGGCATATTTCTACCGAAGGCGGCGTGCTGGAAAGCCCGTGGAATGCGCCGAATAAAGATTGCTGGGTCTGGACCGTCGATCCGCAGGACGCGCCGGATCAGCCTGAGCAGGTGACGGTCACCGTAGAAAAAGGCCGTGTGGTGGCGGTTAACGGTGAACGGCTGAGCCCGTTCCAGTGTCTGGATAAACTGAATGCGCTGGGCGCGAAGCATGGCGTGGGCCGTATCGATATCGTCGAAAATCGTCTGGTTGGCATCAAATCCCGCGGCTGCTATGAAACCCCCGGCGGTACCATTATGGTTAACGCGCTGCGCGCCGTAGAGCAGCTGGTTCTGGATCGCGACAGCTTTAAATGGCGCGAGCAGCTGGGCCTGGAGATGTCATACGTGGTTTATGACGGACGCTGGTTCGCACCATTGCGTAAATCCCTGCAGGCTGCCGCCGAGTCGCTGGCGAGCGAAGTTAACGGTGAGGTGGTGCTGCAGCTCTATAAAGGCCAGGTTACGGCGATTCAGAAAAAATCCGCCAACAGTCTCTATTCTGAAGAGTTCGCGACCTTCGGCGAAGATGACGTTTACGATCACAGCCATGCGGGCGGCTTTATCCGTCTGTTCTCACTCTCTTCACGTATCCGTGCGCTGAACGAGAAAAAATAAGACGGTGAGGGCGGCGCGCGGCGGTCGCCCTGATAACAAGCCAGGCTGAGCCTTGCGCGCAACAGATTTCAGGAGCATTCAAGATGGCATTATGGGGTGGACGGTTTACACAGGCGGCAGATAGACGGTTCAAGCAGTTCAACGATTCGCTGCGTTTTGATTATCGTCTGGCGGAACAGGACATTACCGGCTCTGTTGCCTGGTCTAAAGCGCTGGTGACCGTTAACGTGTTGACTCAGGATGAGCAGCAGCAGCTGGAAGCTGCGTTGAATACGCTGCTGGAAGACGTGCGCGCTAATCCGCAGCAGATCCTGCAAAGCGATGCTGAAGACATTCATAGCTGGGTTGAAGGCCGTCTGATTGAGAAAGTCGGCGCACTGGGCAAAAAACTGCATACCGGCCGCAGCCGCAACGATCAGGTGGCGACTGATTTAAAGCTCTGGTGTAAAGAACAGGTTTTACTGCTGCTGAGCGCGGTGCGTGAACTGCAGCAGGCGCTGGCGACGACGGCGGAAGCTAATCAGGATGCCGTTATGCCGGGCTATACCCATTTACAACGGGCGCAGCCGGTGACGTTTGCTCACTGGTGCCTGGCTTACGTAGAGATGCTGGCACGTGATGAAAGCCGTTTACAGGATACCCTGAAGCGTCTGGACGTTAGCCCGTTGGGCTGCGGCGCGCTGGCGGGCACTGCTTATGAAATCGATCGCGAGCAGCTGGCGAGCTGGCTGGGCTTTGCTTCTGCCACACGCAACAGCCTGGACAGCGTTTCCGATCGCGATCATGCGCTGGAGCTGCTTTCCGATGCCGCCATCGGCATGGTACATCTGTCGCGTTTCGCCGAAGATCTGATCTTCTTTAATACTGGCGAAGCGAACTTTGTTGAGCTGTCCGATCGGGTGACGTCCGGCTCATCGCTGATGCCGCAGAAGAAAAACCCTGACGCGCTGGAACTGATTCGCGGCAAATGTGGCCGGGTACAGGGCGCGCTGACCGGCATGATGATGACGCTGAAAGGGCTGCCGCTCGCCTACAACAAAGATATGCAGGAAGATAAGGAAGGGCTGTTCGATGCGCTCGATACCTGGCTTGACTGCCTGCATATGTCGGTGCTGGTGCTGGATGGCAT
>Ga0209463_1000185_pt1 | contig 58486 bp, 42 predicted proteins | sample AgamicMgSfrz_FD_187169 | JGI IMG/M metagenome (GOLD analysis project Ga0209463, IMG submission 187169) | Agave microbial communities from Guanajuato, Mexico - Mg.Sf.rz (SPAdes) (version 2) | ecosystem: Host-associated > Plants > Phyllosphere > Phylloplane/Leaf | place: Guanajuato, Mexico...
TACGTATTACATCTACGTCTTCAACACCAGCATAGGTAGCATCTTCGGTAACCTCAATCACATCACGTAATGGAATTGTAATCTCCGCCAATTGCCATGAAATAATTAACTCTTCATTTGTTTTTTTTACATTAATGCCTAGCATTATACCAAGACCCTTCAACAATAATATGCTACACTTCTAATCTCGTTATATAAATTTTTAGATTTTTTATCTATATGTAGCCATAGAATTTATTTATATTTGTGAGCATCTTAATGATGTCAAACAAATAGAAGGATATACAGTCTTTCTATTAAGAAATATGTTAAGAACAAAAGTTCACTTCAAATTAATATGAATTTGATATGGTTGAGATATTATGAACGAGAAACAGTAAGAGTTGCAGGAAGGAAATGAATAATGAGACTTAAATTAGTAGGGATTTTCAGTTGTGTAATTATGATGTTAGGTATTTTTATAATTTACACCAATCAATCTATTGGTAAAGAACCAGATAAGACGAACTATGAATCTCGTGAAAACTCCATAAATAAAGAGAAAGATAGTAGAGGAAAAGGGCAATCAAAATACAATGAAAGTTCTTTTGCTAGTATACAGGCTGTAGTTAATAAGGAATATGGATTACCCGAAGACTATAAACCAGAGGATTTAGTTGTACCAAATGTACCATTCTCATTTAGTGGAACGGTAGAAAAGAGCCACCTCCGTAAAGAGGCGGCAGAAGCACTGGAAAAGTTATTTGATTTAGCAAAGCAGGAGGGGATTCAGTTAAATGCTGTTTCGGGATTTCGTTCCTATGACTATCAACAACGACTGTATGCGAACAATGTGAAAAGAAAAGGACAAGAGCATACGGATCGCTTCTCGGCAAAACCAGGACATAGCGAACATCAAACAGGGTTAACAATGGATGTTTCTTCTAAAAGTGCGAACAATGAATTAGAGCTATCTTTTGCTAATACGAAGGAAGGAAAATGGCTGAAAGAAAACGCGCATCGTGCAGGGTTTATCATTCGTTATCCTAAGGGGAAGGAAAGTATTACAGGTTATGCATATGAACCTTGGCATATTCGCTATGTAGGAGATATTGCTGAAAATATATATGAACAAAAGCAGACTTTAGAAGAATACATGAATCTATGAAAATAGAATTGAAGAATTAAACGGGCTATCAATAGACGTGAGATTGTAAAAGGCAGGGGATATAAATTAAGGTGTTTTTTAATTTTTTTAGTGAAGAGGGAAGGTATCCCTCTTCTTTTTTCATTCCTTGTAAAATTTGAGGATGTCTTAGGGGAGTGAAAAGATGGATTGTGTAGGTGTATTAATAAAGGCTACTTTCGATGGCTTCTGGAGATGTTTTTTGAGGGAATATATTCATTGCAGCAATTGACTATATTATAGGAGCATTCACGTTGGGATATAACAGAGAATTATAGAGTAAAGTAGGATTCAAAAGCATTGTTAACAATGTGGGTGTTATAAGTTATTTTCCTATCAAAACAATTAGTTTTTGTTCAAAATTTAAGAGTGTTATTTTATTATATCTAGTAACTATTTATATTATTTAATAATTACTTGATTTACTATTAAGGTGATTATCTTACAAAATTGTAAGGTTATTTTAATTGACACTCGTATGTATAAGTAACTATACTGGTTACACAATGTTGGTGAGTATATTTAATAATCTTTATCTATAAGTGTATGTCCGAGGATTATTTTTGGAGCAATAATTCGATTTTAAATTTATTATCTGATATATATTAATATAAACAACTTAATCTATTCTTTATTCAAGGTCGTATTATTTAAAGATTAATTATAAATGATATATTTACCAAATTGTAATAATTTGATAGAGGTGTTACATTTTGAAATACAAATTAATTGCTACAGGAATTCTTGCTGGAAGTCTATTAACCTACTCATCTAATACATTTGCAAATACTCATAAGTTCCCAGATGTTCCTGCATGGGCGGACAAATCCGTTAATTATTTAGTTGATAAACAGGTATTGAATGGCTATCCAGACGGAACGTTCGGTTCAAATGACTCATTAGACAGAGCTTCGGCTACAAAAATTATGACAAAAGTTTTAGGTATACAAATTGACTCTAATGCAAAACCATCATTTACAGATTCACAAAACCACTGGGCTACTCCGTATATTGCTGCTGCTGAAAAAGCTGGTATTGTTAAAGGTGAGGGTAATGGAATCTTCAATCCATCCGGAAAAGTAACTCGTGCTGCTATGGCTACGATGCTAGTAAATGCATATAAACTACAAAGCGCAGCAAATCATAATGAGCAGGTTAAATTTGAAGATTTAAAAGGGCATTGGGGAGAAAAATATGCCAATATTTTAATCGGTTTGAAAATTTCCAATGGTACTGAGAACGGTTGGCAACCAAATAGATTTATAACACGTGCTGAAGCTGCTCAACTTACTGCAAAAACAGATATGATGCAACATCGTCCCCAAAACCCATTAGAAAGCAAAACAATCATTATTGATCCTGGACATGGTGGCGAAGATCCTGGGAAATCCACAAAGGGATTACCTGAAAGTAAGATTGTACTAGACACTTCTTTACGTCTACAACAATTACTTGAAAAGCATACACCATTTACAGTTTTATTAACTCGTCAATCTGATAATAGACCGGGGCATGATCAAAAAAGTTCTTTACAGGAACGTGTTAAATTTGCTAAGAAAAATCAGGGTGATATCTTTATAAGCGTACATGCAAATGCTTTTAATGGTAATGCAAAAGGGACAGAAACATATTACTATAAATCTTCTAAATCCGAAAAAACAAATCCTCATGTGGAAGAAAGTCGTGTTTTAGCAGAAAAAATTCAAACACGTTTAGTAGAGGCACTTCAAACACGAGACAGAGGAGTTAAACATGGAGACCTTCATGTAATAAGGGAAAATGACATGCCAGCTGTGTTGACGGAACTGGCGTTTATAGATAATGGTATTGATTACAGTAAATTATCTACGGAAGATGGCAGACAAATTGCAGCAGAAGCCATTTATGAAGGAATTTTAGATTATTATGAATGGAAAGGAAATAATGTATCTGAATATAGGCTGTAATAAGTAATTGAAAATATAGTAATTCTCGAAATGAAGAATTCTATAATTTTTTTGTATTTTTTTAAACAATAATTTTAAATTTGTATTTAAAATTATTGTTTAAATTTTTATTTTATGTTTTAATATTATTGATAATAGTTATCAATAATAGTGAGAGGAAGATTAGTGAAACATGTGTTTTTAGTTAGTGTCATAAAAGTTAATGAATTTCTATATTGTATGGCTATGAATCTATCTCTATTTTTGCGAACTAGAAATAATATATTTATATCTTTTAAATGTTTAAGAAGGAGTGGCTGTCTGTATGAAAAAAGCAAAAGAAATAGCTAAATGTGTTGCGGTAGCGTCCGTTATTATGTCTGGATCATTTAGTTTACAAGCAACATCTGCATTTGCAGATTCTAAAGGAACTGTAGAAAATCTTCAAAATGGTGGGAAGGTCTATAATAGTTTTAAAACTACTTATGACATGAAGCAGAATATCAAAAATTCGATAAAGGTTTCTTTTATTGAGGATCCTTACGCAGATAAAAAGATTGCAATTGTGACCACTGATGGTAGTAATATTGATGCTAAATATACAGTTAATAGTGGATACTATAACGCAGGCTTAAAATGGCCATCAGCTTATCATACTGAAGCAGAAATAACAAGTGGTGATAGTGCTCAGTTCCATAAAGCTGCCCCAGTTAATACAATGACTTCAGCAAAGGTCACTTCTGAGGTAGGGTATACACTTGGTGGAAGTGTTAAAGTAGGAGTAAATGATAAAGGGCCAAATGCCGATGCAAGTATCACAGGTAGCTTTGCTTGGAAAGAAAGTGTATCTTATGATCAAGTAGATTATAAAACGGTATTAGAGACTCACACAGATAAGAAATTAAATTGGAAAGTAGGATTCCAATCATTTAATTTCCCAGAGTGGGGAATTTATAATCGTGATTCATTCAATACTTTCTATGGTAATCAACTATTTATGAAATCACGTAGTTATAATGAAGGAACGAATAATTTTGTTTCAAAAGATACAGTACCAGCTTTAACAGGATATGGTTTTTCTCCAAACGTAGTAGCGGTTATTACTGCTGATAAAACAGAAACTACATCAGATTTAAAAATAACAAATCGTAGAATTTCAGATCAGTACAATATTGAGTGGGTAAGTTCAAAATGGTGGGGAACAAATAATAAAGATACATATAATGAATTCTTTACGAACCACTATAAATTAGACTGGAAAAACCATCAAGTTACTCTTGATAACCAAAAATTCCTTGAAGAACAAATGAATAGTATCAACAGCGTGAATGATAAACTTAACAAAGGAAAAGGGAAGTTATCTCTTTCAATGAATGGAAATCAACTCAAAGCTACGTCTAGCAATGCTGGTTATGGTATCAGTTATGAAGATAAGAATTGGGGTATCTTTGTAAATGGTGAAAAGGTCTATACTTTTAATGAAAAATCAACTGTAGGCAATATATCTAATGATATTAACAAATTAAACATTAAAGGACCTTATATCGAGATTAAACAGATCTAGTCAGAAAATGATGGACGATTGATGGATAATTCTCTCATCAAGCTACGAGTATACTAGTTTATCCCGCTATTTGTGGGCAGTAAGACCCCTCACCTCAAAATTCAGCGGAAGCAAAGAAGTTAGGTGGGGGCCCTGCTGCACCTAAAAGCCTGATTGGTGAGGGCTGATTAAAGTTTCATTTTATTTTAAATCTGTATAATGTAACGAAAGGACCAAAGTTTATCTATAAAATGGATAAACTTTGGTCCTTATTATGTTTTTATTCGCACACGAAATTAAGATAAAATTAGATGTTTTTTGTCTATTCTTTTACTCAATTAGAAAAGAGCGTAAAGTATTTGAAAACTATTGATGCTACGCAAGGGGATATTGTTTAAAGTAATCAGAACTTCATCGGTTGTTAAGTTACCACTTTAAATATATAATTAAATTTCATTAAAAAGATACTCTATTCAAAGTCCTTATTGGGTTTTTGAAGTGAAATATATACTATTTGAGGTGTGTGAAATGGGGAAATCTCGAGAGCAGACGATGGAAAATATCTTAAAGGCTGCTAAGAAAAAATTTGGAGAGCGTGGCTACGAAGGTACGAGCATACAAGAAATCGCAAAAGAAGCGAAAGTGAATGTTGCTATGGCCTCTTACTATTTTAATGGGAAAGAAAACCTATATTATGAGGTGTTTAAGAAATATGGTCTTGCTAATGAGCTACCCAATTTTCTTGAGAAGAATCAATTTAAACCTATCGATGCCCTTAGAGAATATTTAACGGTTTTTACTAAACATATAAAAGAGAACCCTGAAATTGGATCATTGGCATATGAGGAGATTATTAAGGAAAGTGCACGATTAGAAAAGATTAAACCGTATTTCATAGGTAATTTTGAACAGTTAAAAGAAATATTACAGGAGGGTGAAAAGCAAGGAGTTTTTCATTTCTTCTCCATAAATCATACGATACATTGGATCACTTCTATTGTTTTATTTCCAAAGTTTAAAAAGTTTATTGATTCTTTAGGGCCAAATGAAACGAACGATACAAATCATGAATGGATGCCAGAAGACTTAGTGGACAGGATTGTTACTGCATTAACAGATAAACCTAACGTGTAAATTATTCAGTATTTATGAATTCTATTATTACTATTTAAAGCCTAATTTCTCAATGTATTGTAGAGAAATTAGGCTTTTTTCAACACGTCATTAAGGTTTTTATAGTTCAAGGACTCAAGTTAATGATTATATTTTCAAGTATTCGTTTTGAGCTACATAGATATAGTTTTTGTTGCAACTGTTTGTTGAAATGCTTTATCATGCTCAACAATAACCATTGTGGGATTAAATTGTTGAATAAGTTCTTCAATCTGCATACGGGAATAGATATCTATAAAATTTAGTGGTTCGTCCCATATATATATATGGGCTTTTTCACATAAACTTTTAGCGATAAGCAGTTTTTTCTTTTGTCCACCAGAATAATGAGATATATCTTTCTCGAATTGAATTCGATCAAAGTCCATCTTACTTAGGATGGATTTAAATAAGGTTTCATCAATCTTGTGCTCTTCAATGAAGTCTGATAGCGCCCCCTTCAAATGAGAAGTATCTTGTTGGACATAGGAAATGATGAGTCCTGTACCTAAAGTAACTAAGCCTGTATGCTGTATCGGATGTCCTAGAAGTAGTTTTAGGATACTACTTTTTCCGCTCCCATTCGTTCCATCAAGTACAATTCGGTCACCTTGTTCAACTATGAAGCTAATCGGCTCATTCACAATTTGGTCATTGTACTTAACGGACACGTCAACCAAAGTAACCAATTCATTTGATTTAAATTGCAATTGTTCCAATTTTAATGACTCAGTTTTTTCCACATTTTTTAGTAATTTTGACTTTTCCTCAATAGCTTTTTGTTGCCTTGATTCAAGGTTTTTTGCTCTTTTCATCATCTTGGCTGCTTTATGTCCTACAAACCCCTTATCCAACTTAGAGCCTGAATTCCTCGTTCCATTTTTTGAAGCTTCCACGTCATGAGACCAACTTGCTGATCGTTTGGAAGACTGTTTTAATCTCCCTATGTCTTTTTGTAGACGCTCATTTGTAGCCTTCTCGTGCTCTTGCTGTCTATCAAAATTTAACTTCCAAGAAGAATAGTTACCACTTTGAATTTCAATATTTGCTCTATTAATAGATAGGATATGGTCAACGCACCCATCTAAAAAGATTCTGTCATGTGAAATTAAAATAAATCCTTTTTTCTTCCTTAGATAATTAGAGACTATCTTTCGTGCATCTGTATCTAAGTGATTTGTTGGTTCATCAATTAATAGGAATTGACCCGCATTTAAAAACAGTGCAGCAAGCAACACCTTTGTTTGTTCCCCATTTGATAATGTTTTAAATGGTCTGTACATGACCTCAGCATCAACATTTAAATAGGATATCTCACGTAGAAATTCCCAATCTGCGGCTTGGGGACAAATTTCTTCAAGGATTTCATGAGTGAATTTGTTCCTATCTGAAACAGAGTAGGGGAAGTAATTGAATTCTACCGAAGCAAGGATTTTCCCGCTATACTCATAATTCCCTAACAATAAATTAAAGAATGTCGTTTTACCTCGTCCGTTTCTACCAATAAACCCTAGCTTCCAATCCGTATCTATTTGGAAGTTTACACTTTCAAAAATATTATCAAAGCTACCTGGGTATGAAAAAGTTAAGTCTTGGACCTTTATCATTGACATAATAATTCCTCCTTTATATATCGAAACGTTTCATATAAAGTCGGAACATCCATCCATTTTTTAATTCCTCTATATAAGTTTGATGGATATTAACGACTTATATAGAGCATTACATGTGTAACAATAGTATCTGAAGTACTCATTTTTCTCGCTCCTTTATTTGTGAAGTACATTTAACAATTAGTAAGTTTCAACTAAGACAAACAGGAATAAAAAAATCCCCCAATTTGTAATCGGAAGGATTAGTCTTTCGTCTATACTTAATAAGTACTTATTAATCATTTGAATCATGACAAATAAAGTATGAACTGAATTTTAAAAATGGATAGACTAACCCTATATTTTGTAGTTTGAAGTTATAAAATTCAACTTAAAATATAAATTAGTTAATCATTATTCATCCATCATTCCTTTCATAATTCTATTTTTAGAGTAACATTCTTTTTAGGGAGATGCAATATTAGCTTCAATTTCATCTAATCCTAGATCATTTATAATTCTTTGAGTAAGGAGATAAAATTTTACCTCTCTTTTTATAAACATCAAATTTTTGTTCAATAGGTCATGTCTTTTGTCCGTTAAAAAGGGAGGATATGAAATTGACATCAACCTTTGTTGTAACTATAATAGTTACAGTATGTTCCGTAAACTAATTCGAATTGCTATGTTAATGATAGTATATTTTCATTCCTTTTTAAGTGTGACAGGTAGCAACTAACTATAATCCAATAGAGGATTAGATTCTATCTCATATTTAAAGGGTAGATAAGTTGTACCCGCCAAATTTACGATGCGCAAATACTTAAAAAACTACATTTTTCAGCTTATCCTTTTTGGAATCCTCAGTATTGATAATTGTAAACATCTACAAAAAGTTAGCAAGACTGTTGTATGTAGAAAGAAATCTTTTAAAAAGGTCATAATATGGATAATAGGTAACACACATTTAAATTTAGTAGGAGTTGTGCCACTATCAAGAAATTTTTTTAATAAAAGTATAGAAAAAACTCAAGAAGGTGAGTCCATTGCGTAAACATGCATATGTGCAATTTTATGTATTGATATTGGCTTTAATAGCTTATATAAGCTTTTGCTTTATATTTATATTTGTTTTTCCAAGTCTTTATTTCGTATCAGATTTTAATATCCGACTATCATCTTTAGTTGTTGAAACTACTGTATTTATCTCACTACTGTATTCTATATTATCCAGAAAAATTAAGTTAGGAGTATTCTGGGTGTGCATTATTATTGCGATAGGTTGTTTCTTGATAGGGAATTTTATATCTGCTTTTCAAGTACTTAATGTAGAATTACCAATAAAAAATTTTAATATCTCTGATGTATTTTTGTTGCTTTTCTTATTCTTCTTTCTCTTTGCGTTCTTTTATAAAATCATGATGGAATGTAATAAATGGGAGAAAGCATATTTGCTTTGTGATTTATGCATTGTTGTTACTGCTATTTTTACATTAGAGTGGTATTTATTTAATAAACCTTCTGCAAATATCTTATTCTTATCAATTGGAGATGTTTTTCTCTCATTTATTTTTCCGATTATAGATTTATTACTTCTATTACTTGGAGTTACACTAATCTTTCGACCTGCTATTTTCAATGCAAAAAGCAAATTGTATATTTTTATCCTAGTATTAACTGGATTAGCTATTACGGACTATTTGTATTTTTACTTACAAGGTGATTTGTCAGAGCGTTCAGTTATATTTTTAAGGTGTTTGTATAGAGTTTTCCTATTATTTATTGCTATTGCTGCTACAATTCCAAAGGATGCTTCTTCTAAAAGAAATTATTTTATTATTAATCCGACATTTGGAGAGAAACTTCTTGGCATATTCCCTTATCTTGCAGTTGCAGTCTTAATTGGCTTTACTTTGAAAGAGCAAACGTCTTCAGCTACATTGATTACGGGAAATTGTATTGCTTTTGTATTTGTACTGATTCGTCATACAATCGTACGAATGCAAAACAAAGATTTAACTGAAACATTAAAAGTGTTTAATAATCAATTAGAACAAACAGTATCTCAAAGAACAAGGGATTTAATAAACAAATCTAATGATTTGGTAAAAAATCAAGAAAGATTTAAGTCATTATATGAGTATCATCCGGATCCTATTTTAACGATTGATTCAACTGGTATCGTATTAAATATAAACCAGGCTGGAAGTATGTTATTAGGAAAAGACAGTGCTGTATTAATAGGGAAAGAGTGCTTCTCTATTTTTTTAGATGAAGATAAATCTGAATTGGAAGCGGCTATAAAGAAAGGGAGACGATGTAGTTCATCTTCACTACAGTTGCGTGTGAAAAATAACAATGAGAAGGACATGCTGTTTTGGTATGTCACTATAGTTCCTATTATGATAGAAGGTCAAACTTTTGGGAGTTATGTAATGGTAAAAGACATAACGAGGATGAAACAACAACAGGATGAGATAAACTACCTTGCATTCCATGATACGGTGACGGAGATTGGAAATCGTATATTCTTCCAACAAGAATTAGATAGATCCATTAAGCGTGTGCAAAAAACACAGGATAAATTTGGGCTCCTGTATATTGATTTAAACCGCTTTAAGACTATTAATGATACACTGGGCCATTCCATTGGTGACAGGGTTTTAAAAGAAGTTGCCAAACGTTTTAGGACATGTCTTTCACCGACAATTCCTCTAGCAAGAATAGGTGGTGATGAGTTTGCAATCATTGTCCATAACCAAACAGAGCAACAGCTATTGAATTTGTGTAAAACTCTATTTCTTATAACTGAAGAACCATTCGTAGTAAATCAGCATAGTTTTTACTTATCTCTTAGTATAGGAATAGCAGTGTATCCATTTGGAGGAATAAATACTACTACACTTTTACAACACGCTGATATCGCTATGTATAGCGCAAAGGAAAAAGGTAACAATGCTGTTTGTATGTATGACGAGACATTATCTCAAAAAGTAACCCGTCGATTACGATTAGAACAGGATTTACCAAATGCAATTGAAAATAATGAGTTGTTTTTATTGTATCAACCACAAATTGACAGTAAGGAAGGTAAGGTTATTGGTGCAGAGGCTTTAATACGTTGGCAACATCCAGAACTTGGGCTGATTTCTCCGTTTGAGTTTATACCTATCGCAGAAGAAACGGCGCAGATTATTTCAATTGGAAAGTGGACGTTACAGAAAGCGTGTCGACAACTGAAAGAATGGCATTCTGCGGGCTTTTCAAATCTAAAGATGGGGATAAATTTATCAGCTATAGAGTTTGAACAGAAAGATTTTGTTCAAACCATTATATATACCATAGAAGAGATAGGAGTACCTGCTAATTCGATTAATTTGGAATTAACAGAGCGAATCGCCATGGTAGATGAAAAAGAAACTTTATCAAAGTTAAAAGCATTAAAATCATTTGGTGTACATTTATCAATTGATGATTTTGGTACAGGTTATTCTTCATTAGCGTATTTACCTCTTTATCCAATTGATACTTTGAAAATTCCAAGAGAATTTGTTAATAGGATTGGAACTTCTACTGATGGAGGTGAAATTATACAGACCATTATTTCACTTGCTCATACTTTAAACATGAAAGTCATAGCAGAAGGGGTAGAAACGAAAGAACAATTAACAGTGTTACAACGTAATGCATGTTATCTAATTCAGGGCTATTACTACAGTAAACCTGTAAATGATGATGAATTTATTGTTTTTTTAAGTACAATACAAAATGAATAAATGAAAAATCAGTATATGTATGAAATAAAGTGAAAAGAGGTTCTATCCATATGGATTTGAACCTCTTTTCACTTTATTTTCAGGAGTTATGCAGCAAGGTTTCAGCCTTTGAAAGTAAAATAAGTATCTATATTCCTTGTATTTTGGGTTAATGGGATATGAGGTGAAAGTTGCTTCTTGTGAAAAAGAATTAGAGCCAGCTTGTATATTCTTAAAGCAATTTGAAAAAGGATTAGCAGTTTGTATGGAATTAGGAAATGAAGAGTATGTATATCATTTCAATATTTTACGTTCTCTTAATGAAGATGAAGCAATTAAACTCTTAGAAGAAGTGAAAAAAGTATTTCTTACTTCGAAAAGCAAGGTTTATGGGATTTCGTAGAAGAATATGCAGATCTAAAAAAGGAAGAAATTATACAATAATCACATGCTATCATTTTTAATAGCTAATTAACAAAGGGACTCCAATTATGGAGTCCCTTTGTTAATGGGGTAATGCTTTGGTTTATCTAATTATAGCAATATTTGTAAAAAGTGTAAAGGGGTCCTAGTTTGGAGGGGGAATTATTTAATCTTTTTTATTTAATAAAAGGGATAATATTTAGTTATCTGCGCTTCTTAATTATGTTTTCTATCACAATTTGAAGTGAATTTCAGTTAATCTTATTTATTTTATGGGAATTATAAGGTATACTAAAAGTAGGTGCAAAATGTACCATTTGAAAAAGAGTGAATTGCAAAAAGGAATCCGTAAAGGATTCCTTTTTTGTTTCTTTGAAAATGAAGCAATGTTCTAATTATCTCATTCATTTTTATGAATACGCTGCGATCTTATAAACTAAAAAGGCTTTTATGGAAATTTGCCATATTCCTGTAACAAAACAAAGGTATGTTATGTGTGTTAAATATAAAGAGAAAGAAGGAAAAGTTGTGAAAAAAATTTTGCCAATTGTTGCGTTATTAGGCATGATGAGTTTTGGAGTACAGGAAATGAATGTAAGAGCTGATACATACCACAAGGGCGATTCGAAAATTAGTTTTTGGGATTCGAAAAGAAAGGGTACTAATTTCATGAATAGTACGTCATTACCTGAAAACTATAAAAGTGCAAAAGAAGCTAATATTGAATATGTACGTTTAGCACCTGATAAATGGGCAAAAGATAAAGATTTTCTATTTGAGGATAAACCAGATACTTCTGGAAAGGATTTTCTGATAGGTAATGCAGATAACTATCAGGGATTAGTAAAGGAGGATTTAGAAAAATTAAAGGCGGATTTAGATGCCGCACAATCACAAGGAATGAAAGTTGTTCTTACAATGTTATCTTTACCTGGTGATCGATGGCGCCAATTTAATAATAACAAGAATGACGACAGAATATGGGAAGAAGAGAGGTATCAAGAACAAGCAAGTCAATTTTGGAAGGACCTTGCTCTGGAATTAAAAGATTATCCTGCGGTGGTGGGTTATAATATTATAAATGAACCACATCCAGAAACAGCTAAAAATAATAGATATAATGATTTTTGGACAGAAGATTACGAGAAATGGTATGCAAAAGTGAAGGGAACGACAGCGGATTTAAACAGATTGTATCAAAAAGTAATCAATTCCATTCGTGAAGTAGACCAAGAAACACCAATTATTTTAGATTCAGGTTTATATGCTACTCCATGGGCTTTTAAATATTTAAAACCAGTAAAGGATAAAAAAACGCTTTACGCATTTCATATGTATGAACCATATGAATTAACGAGTCAAGGTGAAAAGAAAAATAAAGAATATCAATATCCAGGATTAGTAAAAGTAGGAGACTTAGAGAAACCTGTAATGTGGAATAAGCAGGGATTAGAGAAATTTTTGAAGCCAATCCAACAATGGTCTAAGAAAAATCATGTATCATCTAATCGAATTATTGCAGAGGAGTTTGGAATTAACCGTACTGTTCCGGGAGCTACCCAATACATGCAAGATCTTATTTCTATCTTCAACCAAAAAGGTTGGCATAAATCATTCTATGCATTCCGTGAAGACACATGGACAGGGATGAATTATGAATTGGGAACAGGAAAAATAAAATGGGATGAAGAGGGTAAACCGGTGCCTCAAGATAATTCACTCTGGGAAGTAATAAAAAAAGATTTACAACCACATAAATAGTTTAGAATATTTGTCCTAAGGACTAAATGTAAGCATCTAATTCAAGTAGAATTAGATGCTTTTTTTCAAAAAAGGTGGAAGTTTAAACAAATATAGTTGCAATTGAATTGACCTTTAAACTGAAAAATTTTTATGAATTTTTTGTGAGATTCCAACCCTTAAATGTTGAAAATTATTTACTGATTTCTCCAATTGGATATATTTCTCCAATCGGATGGAAGTTTAGAATACAGAATCAAAACATAATAAGCTGTTATCGATGAGTTTATCGTAAAGTTGTTATTTAATGTGTCATCAAATAACATTTATATACAATAATAAATAAAGAAAAGGAGATGTTTATGAAAAAATATAGAGTAATAGATACAACTTAAATAGTATGAATAGTTTAGATTGTAAAAACATGAAGAAGAAAACAAAAAATCCTTAAGAGTACTAAGGAAAAATGAAGGAGATAATATGGGGAATAATTCAAAATATAAAACTAGAAAAATACTTGCAGCTACTGCTACAGTAACTATGCTTGCGACTGGAATGATTTCTTCATCAGATGTCTTTGCGGAGCAAAAGGAGCAGCAAAAAAATTTATCGACATCACTGCAAAGTGAAAAATCAGTTAAATCAGAAAATAGAACATTTACAGTCCCAGGAAAAGGGGATGTTGAGCTAATAAAACAACAGGAAAGAAAAAGTATGGCATTTAGTCCATATGAACCAACTGGTTTATATGCAAAACCAAATGAACAAATAACGATTAATGTAGAAGGTAATCAAGATATTCAGGTATATATTGGAACGTATTCATATGATGCTTCTTGGAGAGAAGATTCTAAGATAAAATCATTTACATTAAAACCAGGTATAAACACAATCCAATCTCCAAATGGGGGGATGATTTATTTTTATAATAAACAACAAGGTGGTACCATTCGAACAACAATTACAACAGGCGGAACGACTACGCCTTTCTTTGAACTAGGAAAGCATACGAAACAAGATTTAATTAACATGCTGGACCAATATCCAAATGCACATGCAGTGGAGTTAAAAGGCGAACGTGTATTAATTACGGCCAGCCCTGCACGTGTTAAGAAATATTTGTTGGGTTCTAATACAGATCCTGTACAACTCTTAAAAAAGATGGATGAAGCTACTCGAATTCAAGACAAAGTAGCTGGATTATCTGAAGAACAAGTAGATAAACATTATGTTCATTACGTAGAAGAAAATCATTCTCCCGATTATTATATGTATGCGACTTCTTATCGAACTGCATATGTAGGAGATGCAATTCAATATGTATTAGATATTAATAAATTTATAAAAGATGGTTGGGGTCCATGGCATGAGGCAGGGCATTTGAGACAGCAATCACCTTGGAAATTTTATAATATGACAGAAGTACAAAATAATATATACAGCCTTTCTGTAGAAAAAGCATTTACATCTAATCAACCTTTTAGATTGCAACAAGAGGGTGCTTATACTAAGGCATTTCAATACTTAGAACAACCTAATAAAAATTATGACGAAGTTAGTGATGTTTTTGTTAAGCTTGTTATGCTTTGGCAACTACAGCTAGCATATGGAGAGGATTTCTATCCTAAATTGCATCAATTGTATAGAGACATGCCTTCAAGTGAACTTCCACAAACTGATGAAAATAAAAAACAATTATTTATGATTTCAGCATCAAAAGTAGCCAAACAAAATTTGATTCCTTTCTTTGAGAAGTGGGGATTACGTCCAAATAACGATACTATTCAAAAAGTAGCTGCATTAGGATATCCAATTTTAACAGCAGAGATTTGGAAGAGTACGGATTCTAATCCAATTAAACCAGATATGCCTAATGAAAATAATATTTTAGAAGGAAACCAGTTTGCATGGTCACTAAAAGGAATTAGTGATTTCGAGTTTGCAAAAGTCAATTTTAATAAGTCGACAGAAGAGATGCAAATTGATTTAAAAGCAGGCGTACCACATCATTATTTTAATGAAACATATGCGAGTATTAAAGTACAAAATGCATCAGGAAAAGTAGTATACAATAAAGATATTTATGGGAACAAACAACAAAATGCTGAATCGCAAAAAGTTCCAGTTAAAGTAGGGGATTATGTTGAGCTGACACATCTAGAAGGTGTGCATAGAGCTACTTTAATAAATGTAGGTAACAGTAAACAAGAAAGTTTTGGAAAAAAAGGCATGTACGAAGTTACAAAAGAAGGCTTGAAGAAAGTAGAAAAAATGCCAGAAACAACGGTTTTAGATGGAAATCATTTTGGGTGGTCTTTAAAAGGATATAGTGATAGAGAAATCGCAAAAGTAGATTATAATAGGACAACAGAGAAAATGCAGGTGAATTTAGAAGCAGGCGTACCACATTCTTACTTTAATAATACGTATGCAAGTATTACAGTAAAGAATTCAAATGGTGGTGTTGTGTACAATAAGGAAATAGTAGGGAATAGACAACAAACTGCTGAAAGCCAAACCGTGCCCGTAAAAGTGGGAGATTACATTGAGTTTACCCATATAGAAGGGGAAGCAGTAAAGGAAAAAACACGCGCTACACTTATTAATCTTGAGAATAATAAACAAGAATATATGGGCAAAAAAAGAACCTATCAAGTTACTTCAACGGGATTAAACAAAATAGATTAACATGAAAAACATTCTAAGTATTAGTTGGATGCAAATAGTCGTTCATTATGAACGGCTATTTGGCTTTTATTTAAAGAAAGGTGAAATGAAAATACTCTCTCTTTTGTATATACTTTCGTTTCCAAAAATTTCTACGTTTTTTTATCAGGGGGAAAATAATTTAAAAAATGTGCTTGAGAATTGATACATGTTTAATTGCTATAGGTTTGAGAAAAAAGAAACAGAATAGTAAGGTATTTGTTGATAAATCCTCTCAAGTGTTACAATATTTTACATATTTGGTATGATATATATGAGTTCTATGTATATTAAGGGAGGAATGGGAATGAAAAGGTTCATAACACGTGCAAGTGGTAATACAATCTCAAAAAGGTTAGTTTTAATGGTGTTGTCGATGGTTTTAATGATAGTGATGATTACACCATCGAATGATGTATCGGCAGCCAATCTATCAAAAGCAGGTTCACTAAAAGGCGTGAATTTATTTAATGGAAGTTGGACAGTTGCTATACAGGCAGCAAATTTACAATATGTTTCGGCTGAGCCTTCGGGAAATATAATAGCAAATCGTAATGCAGTTAATGAATGGGAGAAATTTGAATTAATTTCGACTGGGGAATTATATACGTACGCTTTAAAAGCTAAAAGTAATGGGAAGTATGTTTCGTTTGAGCCAAATGGTAGAGTAGTAGCAGATCGTACATCAATTGGTGCATGGGAAAAGTTTATCTTATATAATGGTGGAGACAATAGGATATATGTATTACAAGCACTAAGTAATGGTAGATATATATCAGCAAATGGTGGTAGAGAATTAACAGCTACTAGTTATGTAGCTGGAAGCTGGGAAAGATTTGTTATTGTATACTTCTAAACTTTGAAGTGTTATATATCTAAATGATAATAGCATGTTTAGTTTGTATAAATACCTAATACAATAAATTGTTAAGTATGTAATACAAGTGTATATTAACGTGTAAAAGGGCTGCAAATAATTAGCGGTCCTTTTTGCATGTTAAATAAGCACTTACTGAGGTTATAATGAAAAGAAAAAGAACCCTATAGGGTTCTTTTTCAAGGCATATTAACAGTAAGGAGAATCATGAAATGCTACTTCAAATCTTTATTAGGGGAAAGATTTTGAATAAGCTTAACATACATCTATTTTTACATAAATGTAATATATAGTAAATTGATAATGTTTATACTTACTATTACTAATATTCAATTAAGATAGTTAGCACTATTTGTATAGTGTTAATGAAGTGCGTATTTAGAAAACTAATAATGGCCACAAGTTGGTTATATATGTCTAATATTATATTTTATTTGCTAAAAGAGCTTATAGATATATCATTTTAAAAATTAATTAACATTTAAACAATTTTAACTGAAATTGGGTGTGTATTAACTAAAAGTAAATAAAATAAACAAAGACCCTGTAATGAATACAGGGTCAAATACAGGGTTAAGGGAACGCATAGTTTCTCAAAATCATAATAGCATATATTCTTTGTATAGCTACATGAGGATTTTGACAGAATTAAGAAAAAGACAGAAATCTGTAAGAAAGCAAATATATTGCTGGAAATTTGATTTGAAATTAAACTATAAGGCATATTGAAATAGATGGAAACTCTTGAGTACCGTGATTAAATATGAGGTTTAGATTAGAGGGATAATTGGATCTTACTGAAAAGGCAAAATGTTTTTTAGATTAAAAGAAGAAAAGGCACTTTTGGGTGCCTTTTCTTTAGGTAAACAGTTTACATATTGCTGAATTATACACGAAACCATAATTCGACTATGAAGTAAATCTTAATATAATCCTAAATAGAAAAATATGTAATATTATATTTGAGTTTTTAATTATTTTATCGAATATAGAGTAGCAATGTAAATAAAAGGGCATGCATTCGTATCTGCAGCCCTTTTTAGGAGGAATTCAAGATACCAATAGGACACGTATTGGTAAACAGGTTCAAAAATAGTATATGTGAAAAGAAAAAGTCCTATACCAAAAGTAGACAGGACCTTATTTTTTACAATTTCAAAAATGACATTCTGTCCTTTTTGAAATTAGTACAACACACACTTGGTTTGTAATAAAGTTAGAAAAAGTATACATGAAAATGGCAGACAACTATTTTGTTGCCTGCCGGTGCTAGTGGGTTGAATGAGTTAGTCAATTCAATAAATTGCTACCCCATTACCAGAAGAGTGAAGCCGCTAGTTCAAACGGCTTATACATAGTTTTCCTAATAAAGAAAAAATTATGAGTAAAGATTTTGTTTGCTCTATATGAAAAGATAAATAGATATTCATCAGACAAGGATAATTTAGCATACCTTGAATAGGGTGAAGGAACGAATTAAATAAAAGGATTTTTGTTTAGGAAGGGACTGACTCAGGAATGGGACTTTCGGACAGGGTTTGGGGGGCGATGATTGCCTTTGGCATTGCGACTAATATCGTTGCTTGTATGATGGCAGTATACATTCAAAAATATGAGCTAATGATAAATCATCTTACAAATATTTTATTTTTAATAATTATCTCTTTAACGTTTATTAAGATGAAAATTAACAAATGGGTGGCTTTAGGATTTACATTTGTTGTAATAGAGAAAGGTATTAAGGCGGGATATGACTTCTACACACATGATTATTATGGTGTCAGTTGGAGTTTAGCTATCATTGTCTATTGCATATACGAGATGAAAAAGTATCATATTGAAATAAATGAATAGTCTCAACAATAAGATGTTAGTAGGTGTAATTTTTTAAATAATAAAAAAAAGACACTACAAGAGTGTCTTTTTTTTGAAAATACTCTATAATTAACTTTGGGGAAGGTAATGTTAGAGTATTCGTTTAGCATTATCTTTATATTTGATAAACCATGAAATCGAAGGATTTTGTGGTTTATTTTTTGAACAATAGATATTACAGTATTGGCAGTGAGCTAGTGATCATTTTAAGCATTAGGAGAGAATGGATTAAAAGTCTAACATCGAATAACGGTTCCGGAATATAGTGTTGCGAAATGATCTCCCATATCCCAAACGGTACTTGCCTGTATATAGCCCTTAAAGCCTTCTGAAGAATAATAAATCTCTTTTGGTATACTTTCTTTAGTTTGGAAATGTGCTTTAGAGTACTTTACATAATGGTTTTTAACAACTTTTGCTTCTGGAACAATAGTGTTTTTTTGTTCCCATTTTGGCCTAGCACTAGAAGGTGGTATGAATTTTACATTGTCTTGGTAATTAGGATCTAAGGTGTCAGCTTGTACACTGTGTGACGAAACAAAGGTGCTTAGACTACTTCCCGCGATTAAAGTTGCAAATACTAACTTTGAGAATTTTGTTAATCTACTCATTCTATAATCTCCTTTTTATTATTTTGTAAGGTATCTCCTTACACCTCACAGTCTATATCCACTACAAAAGGGTGTACATACATATTGATAGACAAAATTCTACAAAATACCTCATGTTTTTGGGGACGTGTATAATAATCCAATGTTTAATAATTTATCAGAAGTAAAAAAGTAAGTCTTATATAAAAGAAAAAGAATAATTTATGCAGGTAATGTATATAAAATTATTGTTTGAATATTCTAAAATGAGTTGATAAAGATGTGGGATTGTTTTTTAGAAAATAAATGATTCCAAAGATTAAATTTAGAAGTTTAATTCTCTTTGTAAGTTTATTTTTATAATACTATTCACAGGTGTAGATTATTAAGATTTAAATATAAAATGTCTAAAGATTTTTGTACAACCAAACAGTTAAAATATAAAAAAGTGAGAAAAATGATAAACATTCTTCTCACTTTCATCAATTAGGGTGGCATATACATAAATATGCGTTTGGGTAGATTTTTGAATGAAAAATCCACATGCATAGTATAACAAAAAAAATAGGGCTTTTCACATGTAATATTGCATATGAAATATAGTAAAGTTTTAAATTTTAATATTACAAACTTGTATATACGTGTTACAATGTAATTCTCTAATTTATTTTATTCAGCTATTTAGAATTTATGTTTTAGTTAATTTATTATGGTAAGGATTTCATCTGATTGGATTAGCGCTAAACTAGATTTTTATCCAAACAAATCCAATAATTATTTTTAAAATGAAGTATATGTTGTATCCAATTTATTTGGAATAATTCGTAGTCTAATAATTGCTGAATCTAGAAAAAAACATATTCGAAAGGAGGACAGATAAAACTCTGCCTGTGAAATTTAAATCGCTAAATGGTAAAGTGCGGATGATAGGATGTAATTGTGATTTCATTTCGAATGGTACCATAAATGAATATGGAAAAATATAGGATAAAATTTAAATAAACTATATAAGTAGTAAAAATGAAAAGGAGAAGTATCTAGTGTTTAATATAAAAGAAAGATTGGGACAAATAAAGCTTAAAACGAAGTTGTCTATGGCATTTATAGCAATATTAATTATACCAAGCCTTATCGTAGGAGTATCATCTTATAATAAAGCAAAAACAGATCTTAATGAAACAATTCTACAATCAGCAAAAGATAATATAAGTATTTTAGACAAGATTGTTGATGATGAATTAGAAAATAAGCATACAGATGTCACTCATTTTGCAAAGGTACTCACACAAGGGGATTATAATCCTGAACAATCGCAAAATGTACAGAGTAAATTTGATCAATATATACAGTTACATCCAGAGATAGAAACGATTTATACGGCATCCAGTAACAATCAATTTATTCATGCACCTGTTGGCAAAATACCAGAAGGGTTTAATCCGTTAGAAAGTAGTTGGTATAAGGATGCAGTAAAAGCAAATGGAGAGATTATTGTTTCATCTCCCTATAAATCAAAGTCTACAGGAAATATGGTAATTGCAATTGCAAAGCAGAATGCAGATAAAAGTGGTGTCATTGGCGTAGATTTGAATATTAAAGATATCGTAAAAACATCCAAAATGATAAAAATTGGGAAGCAAGGATTTGTATCTATAGTTAGTCAAGATAAAACTATAGTTGTTCATCCATCACTAAAACCTGGAGAGAAATTAGATAAAACTTTAGTGGATGAATTGTACAAGACAGAAGATGGAGTAATTACTTATAGCCTCAATGGTGAAGATCGAAACATAAGCTTTAAGACAAATAAAAAAACAGGTTGGAAAATAGCTGGCGTAATGCCTACGAAAGAAATTGAAGAAGCTACCAATCCTATTTTTTATAAAACGCTCACTATAATAGGTGCTTCATTATTGTTAGGTGGAATTGTAATTCTATTCATACTCAAATCTATAATTACTCCACTAAGACAATTAGTCATTTCAGCTCAAAGAATTAGTCAAGGAGATTTAACCGAGAAAATAGATATTCGTTCAAAGGATGAACTTGGTCAATTAGGTGGTAGTTTCAATACAATGGCAGAGTCGTTACGTAATATTATTTCTCAAATTAACACATCTGCAGGACATGTAGCTGCGTCTTCTGAGGAACTAACTGCTAGTGTAGAGCAAGCAAGTGTTGCGACAGAACAAATTACAAAAGAGATGGAAGAAATCTCGAACAGTGCAGAAGTTCAAAATAATGAAGTTGAGTCTGGAGCTGAATTAATTGGTGAGGTAACACGAAATATTCAATATGTAGCTGAGAATGCATCTGAAGTATCGGCTTCATCCATATACACAAAACAAAAAGCCAATGAAGGTGAACAATTAGTAGAACAAACTGTAGCACAAATGCAGTCTATCCATCACTCTGTTTCTCAATCCGATAATGTAATAAAATTATTAGATAAGAAATCGCAACAAATTGGAAGTATATTAGAAGCGATTCAAAATATTGCGGAACAAACAAATTTATTAGCATTGAATGCAGCAATTGAAGCAGCTAGAGCAGGAGAACAGGGTCGAGGGTTTGCAATTGTTGCGGATGAAGTTAGGAAGCTAGCAGAGCAATCATCCGAATCTTCGATGGAAATTGGAAGCTTAATTAAGGAAATACAAGCAGACGTACATGAGACTGTAAAAGCTATGAATGAAGTGGGAGTAGAGGTACAGTCGGGAATTAAAGTTGCGAACGATACAAAGCAAAGTTTTTATGAGATTTCAAAATCTGCAAATGATATTGTGTCAAAAGTGCATGGTATGGTGGAACTATCTAATACAATGACTACTGATGCAATGAAAGTCGATACATCGATTGATCAAATAGCTATGGCTGTAAAAGAGAATTCTTCAAGTATGCAAACGATTGCTGGTTCATCTGAGGAACAACATGCTTCTATGGAAGAGATAAATTCTTCAGCAATACAATTAGCACAGATGGCAGAAGAACTTCAAGAGTTAATTGGTGGATTTAAGATTTAAGTTGAGATTCTAGGAGAGAATGCTAGAATCTTGTTACAGAGTGGAAATGCATAGTAAATAAGTATAATATATACTCTCTATGCGCGTATTGAACAGGCAGAAAACCCATTTAAAAACCCTCCATTTGGAGGGTTTTTAAATACATTTACATTAAATTTGTGGTGGTGCACCACCATAATCGCCAACACTATATGAAGGAGCAGGATAATGCCCATGAGTAGCAAGCTGATCTGTTTTAGAAAACTGAAAAATTCCCACCGTTAATACCCCAATAAAAGCAATGCCTGATAATAATAAGCTAATTTTTTTCATTATTTTAACACTCCTTTTGCGATTGATTTTTGTCTTGCTTGATAACAAATATGGAAATAGTCACTTACTTTTTGGTGGTTCTCTAATTGTCTACATTTTGTGGCAAATAATTCGGCGTATTCGACAACATATTCCCATAATTCTTCTTCCTCAAAGTATAAGATTCCTTCTTGAATGATTTTTTCTAATTCTTCCAATGGAATATTTTCGTTTAATTTTTTTAAAATAGAGAAGTGGTGTGTGTATTCTTCGTTATGAATTTCTCTGCAAATCTGTAGACCCTTATCAATGAGTTGGCTGGCCGTTGATTGTTCTCCTAACTTATAATGTTCCTTAGCTTGTAGGAAGATGGCCTTGAAGTGTGTAGGGATTTTCTCTGTTACTTCTGAAAGGTGACGAATAGCTAAAGTAGACATACTTTGATCAGAATACAGCCACCCCATAGTATTTTTTACGTATAACAAGGAATCTTCTTCCCTATTTTTTTGTAGTAAATCAATTGCACAATGTAGATATTCTTCTGCTTGTTCGTACTGTTTTAAATAGATGCAGCAACCACCTAGCAAACTATTACAAAAGGCTGTTTTTACTTCATAACCTTCATACTTTGAAAAGATTGCTCTCGATTTATTTGCGTATTCGATAGAAGCGAGATTGTTATAGGTATGGTGATAGAAAGTAGCAATTCTATAGTAAAATTCGGCGTGTTCAATTTCATCTGGTATAGCTACCAATATTTTTTCTGCTAGTTTATAATGTTCCTCTGCCTCAGTATAATTTGATATAAAAGTGGAATGAATGGATTTGAAAAAATGATAATAGAATTGTAGAAATTGATCTGTAGGCATATCATAATCGCTAATAGTATCAAAACTATTTTGTTGAATACCAAGGCTATCTGTTAAGACCTTGTAACGAAATTCGAGTAGTGAATAGTATAGTAACAAATTTTGATCCTGATGTTCTTGATCCGGTTCAATGCTTAACTTATTAATTTTTTCATCAATTTTCTTTTTTAGATTAGTAGCTTTTATAACTTGTTGAGATAGCATTGCTCGATACCAGTCGTTCAATAGAGAGGTTAATTGCTCATTTCCCTTTACTGAAACACTCATAATATACGCCCCCATTTTCTAAAAAAATCCTAATCCAATTTAATTATAAACATCATAACAAAATAGAAGAAAAAATGGAGTGATATTACAATATTTTTCAAGAAAATTCAGAAAAAATAATCAATTTATGTCGAATATACTCATAATAAAACATCCGAAAATTATCAAAAGATAATATGAGTCTTTATACGTTCTATCAGGTGAACTTAGAAACTGTGATTGAAGATTTATGAAATTTTCTTTTCTTAAAACGGATCAATTACGTATTAATTTTTAAATTATTTTATCGGATACATATAGTATGTATCACCACCAAATGTATAAATCTTGCGTATGTAAATAAGAAAAGAATAAAGAAAACAAAAGAAGAACTTGTAAGAATTTCTACAAGTTCTTTTTTGGATAATGTAAAAAGGTGAAACAGACTATCTCATTATTTGTAATAGTGAAATTATCTTACTTATGGTTTTGTTTTATAGAAGATGTACTATTATATTTGAAGATTTGTTCTAAATGTTGATTAAAGGAAAATTAAAGACTGGTAGGGGAGAAGTGCATAAAAGAGAAAGCCTTCTTTACTTATTCTGAAAAGATAATTCAAAAAGCAATTTGTGTATAGAATAAGCAATGCATGAATTCATCGACATTGGTGATAATAAATAAGAGAATCATAAGCATGAACTTTAGTGGAATAGCTACAAGAAGGGGATAATTATAAAATTGTTAAAGCTCAGTATAATTCTATAATAGTAGATATAATTATTGGAATTTTCAACTTAGTTACTTTTCGGGTAGGGTAAGTAGAAGAGAATAGGAAGTTTTTCTTTGAAGAAAGCTCTTTTGACAGGAATAGATTTTTTCATAACTAGAACAAATAAATTAATAATCGCATATACTGTATTGTCGTTAAAGCAAGACAGTATTTTCTCATAACAAGGGAATCACTAGAAAAATATGTGATTCCTTTATTCTTCAGTATAATGTCAATAGTTGATTTGAAATAATCGAAGAAATAAAATCTTTGTTAATGGACAATCACATCATTTTAGGTATAGTAGGTTTATAATTTAGACTATAAAATTAATGTGTCTTTTATTATTTTAACCAAGAAGACTCCCTCCATAAGGAACTCACAGCAAGTATGAGTAAGTGGGAGTAGTTCAAAGCATGCAATATTGTTTGATTTGGCTAATACATAGATTTATCATCTCAGAACTGGTGTAAGAATTATAATGTTTATACCATTCTATTGTATTTTCTAAAGTCTGTTGTAGGGACCATTTTGGCTGCCAATTAAGATTGAATTTTGCTTTGCTAATGTCAAGGTTTAGTAAATTTGCTTCATGAAAATTTATTGGACCTATATTTTCTGCTGTCCAATCCCCGCAGCCCCAAATATCTAGTAAACTGGTCACTAATTTTTCTACTGAAACAATATTGCTTAGGGATGGCCCGAAGTTCCATGCTCCTGAAAAAAGGATACCATTATTTATAATTTTTTCTGTAAGGAGTAAATACCCGCTTAAAGGTTCTAGTACATGTTGCCAGGGTCTAATAGCAGTAGGATTTCTAATAATAATCTTTTTGTTTGATTCTAATGCTCGTATACAATCGGGAATAATTCTATCTATTGACCAATCACCACCACCAATTACATTACCAGCTCGAACACTTGCAATTATTTTCTTGTGTTGAGAAAATTTTTCTTCTGAAAAGTAAGAATTACGATAGGAAGAAATTAAAAGTTCGCAGCATCCTTTGCTTGAGCTATATATGTCATGGCCGCCCATAGGGTCAATTTCACGATAACCCCAAGGCCATTCTTTATTTTCATAGCACTTGTCACTTGTCACCATAATTCCTATTTTAGCTGATTCATGTAATCGAATTGCCTCTAGTACATTCATAGTTCCTACAACGTTTACCTCGTATGTTTCTCTAGGATATTCATATGAATACTTAACTAGAGGTTGGGCAGCTAAATGGAATACAATTTCAGGTTTATAATCTGTAAAAACCTTATTTAATTTATTAAAATCCCTAATGTCTCCACGAATATCAATTATATTGTTTTGAAGGTTAGTAATGTTAAAGTTATCATTTTTATTTTTAGGATCCAATGAATATCCGATTACAGTAGCACCTAATTCATTCAACCATAGGGATAACCAAGAACCTTTAAAACCAGTATGTCCAGTAATTAAAATTGTCTTTCCGTAAAAAGCATTATTAAAGTTTTGATTTAACAATTAGTCCACCTCCTTTAGTACCCTATTTTTAGGGGATTAGGTATAAATGTTTATTATTTTTATACCAATTAACAGTTTTTATAATTCCTTCTTCAATATTAATTCTAGGTTCCCAGGAAAGAGAGTTTTTTATTTTTTGCACATCTGCTTCAGGAACCCATCTTTCATTCGTTCTAGATGGAATTGCACCGTAATTTGGTCTGGAATTGGTTTTCAAATGTTTGAATAATAATTCTACATAATGTTTCAAGGGGTAAATAGTGCCACTCCCAATATTAAAGATTTCATTTTGTACAGTAGTATTCTCTACTGCTAGGATACAGGCATCTATTATATTTTCTATATAACAATAATCTCTTAATTGATTACAGAAAGTTAAATTTACATCTTTGTTTTGTAATACTTGCAAGATTATATAGCTAAAAATTTTATGTGGCTCCTCGCTTTCTCCGAATATGCCAAAAGGTCTTAATGTTATAAGATTAATGCTGTTTTCGCTAGCAATTTGATGGGCGAGTATAGTAGCAGCAGCTTTGGTACTTCCGTAGATATCCACAGGAGTTAGTAACATATTTTCATGAATAGGTTCCATCTTGTTACCGTATTCAGAACTACTCCCAAAATTGATAATTTTTTTACAATTCACCAATTTTGCTGCTTGAATAATGTTACATGTCCCTATAATATTTGTTTCTATAGCATGCATGTAATCTGTATGGGCAGAATTTACACCATAGGCTGCCAGGTGAAAGATATAATCCGGATTAACTTTCTTTATTGCATCCTGTACTTGTTTTCTATCTCGTATATCTATTTCATAGGTTTCAATATTTTTTATAATATCCTTTAGTCTCCAAAAATTTGATGGTGTTCTTATGAAAAGAACAATTCGTGCTTGTAAATTTAAAAGTCTTCGTGCCAAGTGAGAACCAATAAAACCGTATCCACCAGTAATAAGGAAAGTTTTATTTTTAAATGAAGTAATCATAGTGAAAATCTATCCTTTATTAAGATTTATTTTTAAATAAGGAGAGTATCTGTCTTAATTGTAATGAGGGGAGGAGTATTTAAAATAATTTTTTATTGTCGTTGTATCAATTTGGTCAGCAAATAAAGAGGAGGGGGATTTTTGAAAAGTATTATGAAGGGTATGACATGTCTTGTTCAATTGTTCAATATAAGGAATGTATATATAATCTAAAACTTCTGGAGGTAATTCTAAAGTTTCTTGTTTCCATAAATCGAACTCATTTGGATTAATAATTTGCATACTTCCAAAATGAAAAGCTATTAATTCATCTTGATCAATAAAAACTTTTTTATCTGTTTTTGATATAGAACTGCTATTTAAAATGACATTCCAAGGTGCTGCATCAATACCTTTATGAGTCATGATTTTTATATTAGAAAAGATGTTAGGAATGTGATTTAAATATTTTTGGTCACCCCATCTATTCATTTCAACATCATATTGATTATTGCAATATTCTAGGCATTTATCTTTCCACCATGTTAAAATTTCTTTACTATTTTGATCATTTTTGAAGCCTACTAAACCAGCTTGGTATATACCGTGTATGCTTTCAATTTCAGTAGAGCTTCTTTGAGGGCAAAGAAATACAGAGTACTTCCACCATTCATCAAGAATGATATTAGGTGCTGTAAAGAAATACATATCAGCATCACAATATATAATGTGATCAACTTCCGGATAAAGACTAAGGACATGTAGACATAGGGGCGCTTTTAATGTCCAACAATATTCTTGTAAACTTCTATCATTTTTTATACTGAGGAGTTCATGATTTTCAATATCTTTTACTGGAATTAGTATGGCGTGCTTTAATTTTAATGTCTCTAATATTTGATAAGTTAAATCATCCATACAACAAATCCATACAGTAAATTTAGCGTTGAAATTTTCTAAGGAATAATAAGAGGTCAATCCTTGAATTAATCGTTCTTTACTTATAATCATGGAAAAGTTCATAAAATGATTGGATTGATTCATTTTTCTTCTTAATTGTGAATCTTTATATAAAGTTTGAGCTTTATTTATATCTTTTTTACTTAAAAATTGTTTAGTATCTTTATTGAATTTATCCTTTAATTGCTTTAAAACAAATTGAATTCTCTCTAAATATGGAGTGTAAATATGGTTTAATATATTATTGGGTATTGAAATTTCTCCCAAAGACCAAAGATCAAAATCATTTTCAGTAAAGATAGTAATACATGCAAAATGGTAAACAACTAGTTTGTCGTTTTCAATAAATATATCGTTTTTAGTCTTGTCAATTTTATAATCGTTATTATATATACAGTTCCAAGGCGCAGCATTTATACCTAAGTTATTTGAAATTTTTACTTTTGGAAAATATATAGGGATATAATCTAAATACTTTTGGTCTCCAAATTTCCCCTCCTCAGCCTCGGCACTGCACCAATCTAGACATTTATTTTTCCACCATCTTACACTTTTTAGTCCATAGAGATCATTCTTAAATCCAATTAGCCCAGCCTGATATTTTCCATACATTTTTTCTACCCAATCACGATCTCTTTGGGGGGTAAGGAAAATAGAGTATTCACCCCATTCCTCAAAAATAATATTAGGATCAGAGAAAAAGCATAAATCACCATCACAATATAGAATAGATGGTAAATCATAATTGACCAATAAATATTCTATCAAGACAGATTTTAAAGTCCAACAATATTCATTTACTTTTCTTTTTCTTTTAATTGCTTTTAGTTCACTATCTTCTAATTCTTCAACTTGTAAAAGGTTTACATTAATTAAATTCATTTCTTTTAATAGTGAATATGCAAAAGGGTCTATACAACAAATCCACAATGTGAATTTTTCTGAGTACTGCATTAATGATTGCTGTAAAGCAATGATTTTCAAGACATATTCATTACCTACAATGACACAGAAATGATTATTTAGATCATGTTGTTGATTATAGAATTGGGGATTCATTCTTTTTTGAGTATTTTTTTTGGAGAGATTTGAAGCTTTAATTCCTGTTGAAAGCGGGTTAACTATTTTCTCATTAGAGGGGATATACAATCGAGGTAAACTTATTTTTTTATCATTAGAGTTCAATGTTTATTCAGTCCTCTCCACTAAAATTTATTAGGATTCCAACTTTCATCTACAGTTTTTAAATCTTTAGGTGTATCGACACTAGCCCAAAAGTCATTGTGTTCATAGACTGCGAGCTCATTGTCTTTTATTAAATTGCGAAGAGGATCTTCTTCTAGAACACAATCATCACTATCACCTAAATAATCGAATATTTCTTTGTTAAATACAAAAAAACCGCCATTAATTACTTCATCAAGTAATGGTTTTTCTTTAAAATCAATAGCAATTCCATTTTCGACCGTCAATAGGCCATATTGACTATTTTTTTTAATTCCAGTTAATGTAGCAATTTTTCCTTTTTCTTTATGGAATGCTATTAGTTGATCAATATCTATATTTGCTAATCCATCGCCATAAGTTAATAAAAAGGTTTCATCCTGTACAAAGGGTTCAAGTTTTTTTAGCCTTGCCCCGGTCATTGTATCAATTCCTGTATTTATAAAGTGTATATTCCAATTTTCTAATTCCTGAAGTAGCGTATATTGATTGGTTTTAAAATTCAAACTAAAGTCATTCTCTTTCCAGCTAAAGTCCATAAAATATTCTTTAATTTTCTCACCTTTATATCCTAGGGGCAAAATGAAATCAGAATGTCCATATTTTCTATACCAATTCATTATATGCAAGAGGAGAGGCTTTCCTTGAACTCGAACTAATGGTTTGGGAATGTCCTCTAAAATTCCTTGCATCCGAAGCCCTTTTCCGCCACACAAAATTATGACTTTCATAAATTTCTTTCCTTCCTCTCTATATATTTTACTAATTTAAACTATGTAGTTTGTTTGATAAATGTATACACGGTTGTACCATAATGACAATCAACTAAAAAATATATGTTAGATTTATAATTCAAATGCTGATTAAACGTGAAGAATACGCACTGTAGTTTATTCTCAATCTTATGTAAATTAGGTTATTCTAAAATCAATGCTTTATTTTATTTAATACTAATGAAAGAAATTACTTGTTTGTAAGATAAAAGAAGGGGAGGGGAATCAAGGGAATTAAAGAAGCTTATAATGAAAAATCTAAGAAGGAAATTAACTATTTAAAGGAAGAGTGAACAAATATTACATTGTAGATTTTACAAATTTAAAAAAGAGCACCGTATAAAGGTGCTCTAGTGATGGAATCAATTTTGTAAAGAACCATTTATTCAATAAAGAAGGACTTATGAGTTATTATATGAACGGTTTATTAATTAAGTGTGTATCAATTAGATGGGAATTTTATTTCTCTACACCTATTTTAATTTACTGGAAAAATCATGTTAAAAGTAAGAAGAAAAGTATTAAGTTAATGTTATTTTATTTAAAATATAATTCCAATCGGAATCATCACCTTCCCATCTATCCTGATAACGTGGGAGTTCAATTGAACAAACCCTCGATATTCCCCAATTTTGTTCAACGATATTAGATATATCCTCCTTAAAATTGACAATAAGAATATTAAAATCTTTATTTGTAATTTCGGATAATACGTTTTTTAATTCAACCGCTTCATCTCGATTTCCCCAAATCCTAATGAATAAAATTGATTCACTACTATTTATTTTTTCAAGGAATCGATTAATTCTAGTGTCTAATTTAGCTTTAAAAGAAGGATAGGTTGATTTCCAATCCTTTTCTGAGTCAATAGGAAAGTCATGCATTGAAAAACAATTATAATAAGTGTCCTTTATACAATAGGTAATTCGTTCTGCCCATTTAGTTTGATTATCAAATTCTGATTCAATAAGACCGTAACTTTCTGAACCTTCTATGACCATATTTTCCAACTTCATAAATTTTTCAAATCGATTTTGAAGTAATCTGTTTACATCTGAAAGTGATGGATAATAAAACCAATCTAAAGGTCCAGAAAATGTTCTTAAATGGTGCCTTTTGATTTGGTTAGTGACTTGACACAAGCCTCCTAAACTTACAATTACGCCATAGGATTTTTGTATATCATCTAGGTTCATCCTCATCATCCTTTTTAAAAGTAATTTAAATTATCTATTCAGTATATGATGCAATAACATATTGATGTGGACATATATATCAAAGTACATAGAGCTAAGACATTGGTATAAATTTGAAAAGTCAAAATCCCTAAGTTAAGGGGTTATATCTTTAATGTTATATCATTGAGTTGCTATTGGGATGAAAGTTGGTAGGGATTATACTCTCCAGTAACTTAAATTAGAAACCAGTTCTTGATTACTACAGTAAAATTGTTGTGCCTTTAAAAGAATCCTTAGATAAAAAAGAAAAATCTATTGGTTAGCATTTAACCAGTAGATTTTTCTTTGAGTTATTATCTTTTACATAATAATTATAGAAGATGGAAAATTCCACTTAGAAATAATTTTAAGCAGAAGAATAGACTAGTCTAATTTCTAATGGTTCCAGTATCTTTTATTTTGACGTGTGTCTTTACATTTATTTTAGCCTCTGCTAACGCTTGCAACCAATTTCCTTTTACTTTTTTCCACTCTTTATATTGAAATGCTCTAGCATATTGGGATAATCCGATTGGATCAATTTTATTCTGCTGTATTTCATATAACATATTTTGTAAATTATTATTAATTTCTTTTTGAATAGCACTTTTTAAATTATTTATATTTTTTTTATTATCATAGTGCCCTTTAATTGAATTCGGATTGGTTTTTTCTATTAAAGCTACATTAGCGTAAATATCGAGATTAAATACAAACTTTCCGTTTTGAAAATTAACAACTACCTTCCTTGTCGCGTTCTGTACGAATATAGAAGTGTTTGTTTTTTTGTTGGACTTTTTAGGAGGAAGCGCAAGGTGTAGTATCATTCGCCCGCTACTTTTTTGCTTATTTATAAGATTGAAAAATTTAACATCTTTTTTAGGGATATGAGTTAAATATTTCCCTTTTCGATTTAAAAATGCAATTCCTACTGTATCGATTTCATTCTTTGTTTTTTTGATAATTGGAACAGTTTGCGTCATTCCTTCTTCATTTTGTTCTCTCATTAATTGTTGAATTGTAGAAGAGACGGATTGGTTATTTTGAATTGACGATTCGATTACACCATTTATATAAGATGAAAGTGATGGTTTACTAGGCTTATGAATTGTAAAAATTTGTTCTGCAGGTCCATCTACAAGTACTACTTTAGCATTAATGGTAGCGTAAGGGTCACGGTAAGAAGAATCAAGCTCCTGCAACCAATTTGCTTCTTGCGCTAATTTTTTTCCAATTAAAATGATTTCAGCTTTGGAAGCTGTCATAAAGCCCGTTAACTTCGTATCTATCTTACTGAATCCAGTATATACAGTTGATGCTTGTGTCCAATGTTCTATAGTACTTTTTTGCTGTTTATGATGAAAGAGTGGTATGCTTGTTCCAACTTTTATGTCTCCATTAGGGGTTCTATCCAAGCCAATTAACAGGATTAATGAAACCTTCTCAAGAGGAATTCTCTGACTACAACCAATTATATATACACAACAAATTACAATCCATATCCATTTTCGAATCAAAGTTGTTTCCTCCTAGTAATCCAAGTAAAAAGAATACTGTAAGCGAAAAATAAGATTGGTAATAGAATAAAGAAAACGACATTTAAGATATCCATAAGAGAATATATAAACAAATATTGATCCACATCGGGATTTAGGAAAATAAATAGGCCAACTATAAATAACATAAAAGCAAGCAGCGCCCAATTGCGGGCGTTTTTTTGAAGTGAAATGGCCACAGATTCAAAACTGAAAAATAAATACGGATATATCGTAGTGGAAAATACAATTAAATAGTAAGCGATATATATAATTTCTAATCGTTCCATGAAAGAAAAACGAACCCCTTTTAACAGATGAAATACTGGCCAGATTACGTCTTTTATCCCCTCTGGACTAAAGTATATATAAGAAAGAATAGTAACATATAGATAGAAAAACATGGTTCCAGTATTCGCTATTAGTAGTCCTTTTATGGCTTTTTGCTTTTTTTGTAAGAATGGATATATATAATATGCAATTTCTAGGCCAGCATAAGGAGTAATGGTTTCTTTTGTTGCCTTTACAATAGGGTATAATCCTTCTTTAAATATAGGTAGTAGGTGTAAAGGATTGTAGTTAGTCTTTAGTGAAAAAAGAAGAAATAGTGGCATCCAAGTAGTGAAGAAGAAAACAAGCATAGAATAACTAGTAAGAGCCCTTAACCCACTCAGGGTTAAAATAATAAAAGGTAATAGTAATAATATGGTGATTTGATAAGCAGGAGTGGAAGGGAATATCCACACTTTTACAATATCGGTTGCCTTTAATAAAGTATTAAATCCAGCAAAAAATAGATAAAAGGCATATGCAAGAAAAAGAATTGTCCCTATCCATTTACCAAAGTATGTTTTTAAGATTTGTGAGAAATTTTTGTTAGGATTTTTTTGTAACATTAATATAATAAATACCCCGATTATAGAAGTAACTATCCATCCGAGAATGATCGAAATCCAGCCATCTGTGCCAGCATTAGTAGCAAGGGGGCTTGGCATAATTAACATACCAGATGCAAGTTGAAGCGAATGAATGAAAATAATAAATTCGAATAAAGTTACTTTTTGGAACTTAAGATTTCCCATGTTAACCACCTTCTTTTTTCTTTCTTTGTTTCGGCTGTCCTGTACTCGAGCGGGTGGTAATCATCGAAATAGGAAATCTTACAAAAGAATCTTTTAACTCTTGGAGACGAAATGGTGCGATTGGCATTCCATATGGTGAACCATAGGAAGTTAGTGAAACAAAATGAGCAAATAAAAGCATTAATCCACTAACAATACCTACAATCCCATAAAAGTAAGCCAATAACATCATTGGAAAACGGATAAGGCGTATAGAACTTGATAAATCATAATTAGAAACAATAAATGAAGCAATGGCTGTAATAGATACGATAATAACCATAACGTTACTAACAAGACCAGCTTGAACAGCCGCCTGTCCAATTACAATCCCTCCAACGATTCCAATAGTTTGTCCAATTGGTTGTGGTAAGCGAATGCCAGCTTCACGTAGCATTTCTAGTGTAATTTCCATTATAAAAGCTTCCAATAAGGGGGAGAAAGGGACTTTGACTCTTGATGTTGCAATAGAAGTGTATAAGTCTATAGGAATAATTTCAAAGTGAAAAGAGACTATAGCAATATAAAATGCGGGTAAAAAAATAGCTATAATAAATCCTGCAAATCGTAATAAGCGAAAAAATGATGCGATGAGCCAATGAATATTATAGTCATCTGGGGTTTGAAAAAATCCAATCAAATTCATAGGAACAACCATTGCACCAGGTGATCTATCCATTAACACTGCTACTTTCCCATCAAGTATATGATTTGAAATGGCGTCTGGGCGTTCGCTTAAATAAGCCTGTGGAAAAGGAGTCCAATTTTGATCTTTTGTATAATTAGATAGCTCTCCAATACTTAATACCGCATCTGTTTTGATTTTACAGATTCTAGTTTCTATTTCTTGGACTACATCTGCGTTTGCTACATCACCTAAGTAAATTAAATAGACTATAGAAGTGGCTCGTTCTCCAATCGTCAGCTTTTTGATCTTTAACTCTGTAGAAGGAATATATCGACGAATAAGACCTATATTTTTTGTGGCATTTTCAATAAATCCATCATGGGATCCTTTAATAGTAACTTCTGAAATTGGCTCTTGAATCGCCCTTTCTGCCCAGCCTTTTGTGTTTATTAGAAGTGACCGCTTTTCTCCCTCCATAAACAGTACACATTGCCCCTCAAGTAACCCTTCTTTAATTTCATTCCATGTATATACTATTTTGGTATGAGTAGCAATAATATTAGAATTAAATATTTGACTGTCTTCATTTACTTCTTGTAATAATGGTGTAACAACATTGGTTTTTAATGCAACACCATCTGTAAGGCCTTCAAAATAATATAGTAAAATATTCGTGTTTGTTTTTAATTGCAAAGGATGTTCAATTAAATCTGCACTAATATCAAAGATATTATCTAGTGTATTTTTAAGTTGTTTTAAGTTACTTGTTTGAATCTTTTCAATGGTTTTATCTGTCTTAGTTTCTAAGGTCTCTTCATTTAAGGACAAAATTGACACCTCTTTAATATATAACGATTAGTTGTATTTATTATTTTTATATGATTGAATTTTATTCACTAATTTAAACTAATTGGAGATAAGAATTAATAAATTTGATGTGCTATATTATTAATTCAATAATTGAGAGCAAAAAGCAGATGTAATTTGTGTGGAAATTTAAGTATTAAGATAGAATTGAAATTTGAATGATTATAATAAAAAGAACCCTTGATAGGTTCTTTTTTAGTTGGTAAATATGTTGTCAACAATAGATGGCGATAAAGGTAGTAATTTAGATGTCTTTATGTTAATCAGCTAAATTTTGTAGGAAGAATTCATTTTTCATTTATTTGGGTGTTCTAGTGTATTTGAATTTTGCGCACTAACAAATTTTGTTTAGGGACAAAATGCATTTTCTTAATTATCAGAAAAAATAGCGCAACAAAATTCCTATTAATTATTTTGGTAGGTATCAAATATTTCTTTGGCCTTATTTTCTTGATATTACCGTACGTTTATATGTTTCTAAGGGAAAGAAATACTTTCATGTTACCATCTATTGTTTGATTAAGATGGTAACATGAAAGTGAAACGTTTACAACCAGAAAATAAAGAAAAAATATTAAAATGCGACTTTTTTCGACAATTATTCTATGTTTATATTTAATTTTATTATAGGAAAAGGCGGAGGGAAGCGGACCTTTTCCTATAAACTGTTTTGTTGGAATTAGAAATAACTAAAAAAGTAATAATAGCTTAAAATTAAAATGAAATTCAATGATAAAGTTATTATTGAATTTTTGAACCTCAGGTGTCTTGAAAGTATGGTCAAATTTTAATCCACTTTGCATTTCTTCCTTTTGTAACTAGCTTAATATGGCCAAACAGTTGCAAGGAATTTAAAGCCTTACTGATTGTACTCTCTGCAATGTCTGGATAAGTGTTACGAATACTTTCTTTAGTAAAGGGTTGTTTTTGTTTAAGTATAAAATCCTGAATTCTCTCAACTTTAGTATGTTTACATATAGAATCTAGAACTGTGTTATGAAGATCTTTGTAAGCCTCTAATATAATGGTTAAAAACGTTTTTAACCAAAAGCTATTATTATGTTCCTCGCAGTACCAATTCACCGAAGATTTATAAATCGAATTGTAATAATCAGATTCATGTTTCTTAATATATTTATCCAAACATACATATTTTACAAATGTATGTCCACTCTTAATTAACAGCAATTGCATTAACATAAATGCCAACCTGTTATTACCTTGATTGAAAGGGACTATGCAATAAAAATTTAATATAAAACGAGCTATTAATAAAAGTGAATGAAGCCCCTTACTAGTATTTAATGAGTTGTATTGATCACATAATTGCTCCATAAACTGTGGAATAAGTTCATGTGGAAGAATGCGGTAACTATTCAAGTGCATTCCATGTTCTGGAATTCCTGGAATAATAAAAGGTTTTTCACGCCATTTGGCACTGTCAGAGGTAATGTAATGTATTAGTTGAAAATGTAATTCCTGTATAGTTGCTGGATTGATTAATAAAGTACAGGAGTTTTTATGTACAAAAGAAAGTGTTTGATAATAGCAAAAAATAGCATCTTCCGAAATATTTTGAGGTACGATATCATCTAAAATAAGTTCTTTTAATCTTTTATTAGGAACTTTTATATCCTCGTAAATAGTTGTGAAATTTTTTATGTAATGTAGTGGTATAGTTTTTTCTAAGCTATTAAATATGTCCTTGTTTTGTTCCTGATAAGCAGCTAATTTTCCTTTGAATTCGCTAATTTCACTTATTAAATTTATTAACCTCCTTTTCAATTCAATATTTTTATACTTATCATCAAAAAAGTCTCTCATTTTTGTTCCCCCTGTAACCCCTTAACACGTTGTTGCATATATCTTTCCATTCTAAAGGTATTCCACGACATCATTGTAAAATAACGACATTTTCGTTCTGATTTTAAATATATATCAGAATCTATATTTTTATTTAACAATTAAAACATGGAGATTATAAAGAAGAATCGTTAGGATTCAATTTTAATAGGCATAATCCTAACATCAAATGTACAAATGTACAATAAAAAAATAAAAAATATAAAACTATCGACTCTTTTGAAAGATTATTTAAAAGGGTTTTAAGAAATTGTAGGTATAGAGTGCTTTAGTTTAGCAGTAAATATTGAAGTGGTAATAAAGTTTTCATAGGTAATCATAAAGTAGATAAACTATTAATTTGTGACAATTATGTGTCTAATCTATTATATACTTTTATGAGAATTCTAAAATTAAATCCTAAAGAGCTGAATTTTCTATATTTATCATAAAGATCAGAAGAGGTGTGTTGATGAAATGTATCATTTTATATAAAAATATGTAACGTTTAATACTCGTATTGTAAAATATTTTGACATACGTTAATTTAAATATTAGGTACAGGAACATTTAATAAAAACTCAGTACTAAAATACCCTTTAAACGTTTCACCCTAAAATCGTTCTCAAGCACACTGAAGTTCATCCTTTGTTTCTGTGCCTTATTAGCTAAAAATAACATAATAAATTGTTAAAATGTGATAATTAAAAATGGGATTTTAAATCTTTTCTCTTTTCTTAAACGTTAACAATCTCTTGATAATCTGTTTAAAGTAAGGAAATACAGGATAGAAAATAGCTATTAATAAAGAAAATACAGTTAAGCTAGATACCTTAAGCTATTTTATGAGTAATTAAGCGTTAGTTTGAATTAGTAGGGGTATTATATGTGTTTTAACCTCAAGTGTATATGTTTAAGGTTAAAGGATTTGTGAGTGGTATAAAAGCAAAAAAGTCTGGAAGAAACGGATATAATCGGTTTCTTCCAGACTTTTTTGCTTTTTGTAATATAAAAAATTTATTTTTCCTATATGAGGAATTTTTTTGTTTTAATATTTGAATTTTTTGTGAAATTAAACGGAGTTTTTATTCTTCTTTTAATACATAATGTTACAAAATTGCGTAATTGTATTTACTTTATTTTTATAGGAGATTAAAAATAATAATAAATGTACCAATTTATGAGAGATATTAATATATTAATTGATGATTTGTTCGTTTATCCTTATATTGCTATTATATTAGCGAAAGCAATATATTGGGGGGACAAAAATGAAATTGAAATTAACATCTAAATTGGAAAGATTAAGAACAAGTAAAAAGGGGATTGGTGCTTGTGTTTTGGCTGCAGGCATGACGGCAATCACAATGGCTCCTCAAAGTGCGTATGCACATGGGTTTGTTGAAAAGCCGAGTAGTCGTGCTGCTTTATGTAGTCAGAATTATGGGGTATTAAATTTAAATTGTGGAAATGTAATGTACGAACCTCAAAGTCTAGAAGCACCTAAAGGATTTCCAGATAGTGGACCGATTGATGGGAAAATCGCTTCGGCAGGAGGGTTGTTTGGAGGTATTCTTGACCAACAAACATCAAATCGTTGGTTCAAAAACACAATTAAAGGTGGAGTAAATACATTTACATGGAAATATACAGCAGCACATTCTACAAGTAAATGGCATTATTACATTACAAAAAAGGGATGGGATCCTAACAAACCATTAACACGTGCTGAATTAGAACCAATCGGAACTGTGAAACATGACGGTTCGGCTGCATCAAATAATTTAACACATACAATTAATGTACCAACTGATCGTAATGGTTATCATGTTATTTTAGCTGTATGGGATGTAGCAGATACGTCAAATGCTTTTTATAATGTAGTTGATGTAAATTTAGTAAATAATGAAACTCCTGATACAGTAGCTCCAAGTCAACCAACTGAATTAAATGCCTCTAAAGTTTCTGCCAATAGTGTTGAAATAACATGGAAGGCTTCCACTGATAATATAGGTGTAAAAGAATATCAAGTGTTACGTAATGGAGAAGTAATTGATACGGTACCAGGTACAACTTTTATTGATAAAAAATTAAAAGCAGATACGGAATATACTTATACAATAAAGGCATTAGACTCTGCTGGAAACATATCAAAAGAAAGTGAAAAACTGAAGGTTAAGACAACACATACAATCCCCGATATGGAGGCTCCAACTCAACCAAAAGGATTACATAGTATGGGTACAACATCGACAACTGTTGATTTAATGTGGAGTCCGTCAGAAGATAATGTAGGTGTTGACCATTATATTGTATATAGAGAAAGCGCTGGGGTTATGAATAAAATTGGAACAGCGGCTAATACATCCTTTATGGATAAAGATTTGAAGGCTAATACATCGTATAAATATGTAGTGACGGCGGTTGATTTAGCTGGAAATGAATCTAGTAGAAGTGATGTTTTGAATGTAACAACAAAGTCAGAGAATTCCGCATATGAAAAATGGGATGCAAGAAAAGCATATACTAAAGGTGATAGAGTAGTACATGAGGGGAAAGTGTACGAAGCGGTTCAAAATCATCAAGGAAATGGCGACTCAAATTGGATTTTTGCTTTATCGCTTTGGAAGCCAGTTTTGAATAAATGATAAGCTGAAAAAGATAGTTTACAATTTTGGATTGCTCTTTAAAAATTAAGGGCTGTTCCAAATATAATTATCTAATGGATTAAATGATATGTTAATAAAGTGAAACTGTAATCAGTGGAGGTTTTGTTCATCCCCCACTGATTATCAGCCCTCACCAATCGGGCTTTTACGGGCGCCCGTTAACGCGGGATAAAATTTAATCGCTATCCTAATGTTTACGAAATGAAATTAAAAAAAGAATCCCAATGGAATTCCATTGGGATTCTTTTTTTCTAATTTGTAATAGCGTAAATTTTCACTGTGAATTTGCTAGTGGCACCAATTGGACTTGCAATATAATATTTAGTATTTGTGTAAGCTTCAGTCTTAGATTCATGTGAAATATTTTTCCAACGAGTGGAATCTATTCCCAGGGAAACATCAATCATTACATTGAAAGAAATAGTAGAAGGATAATCTTTTTCTGAAGGCTCAATAACCCATTTTAATTCTTTTGTACCTACAGGTAAACTATCAATTTTAAAGTTTTGGCTGGATCGATTTTGTTGCCCTGATAAAGGACTAGATTCAGATGCTATTTGCGAAATTAATATTTCTTTTTCATTTGAATGTATACCATTTAATTTAATGATACTATCAATTAAACCTGGACCAGGAAAATCAGCTGCGATGATACCAGAATGTTTAATTGCGCCTTGTTGTAAGAGTTCGGTCCCAAGTATATTCATCCCCCCATAGTATACTTGTCCGTTTCTATCGCGAGGGAAATCACTCCACGCATTAGTGGAATTCGTTTGAATCAATTTAGGACTACTGTCAGTATTTCTGCCTTCTTTTCCGCTTGCAACAAACCAAGGATATACATTATTTAAAAATGCGGCTGCGCCCCCCGTACCACTAAAATGGTTGAGGTAAATTTTTCCATTATTAAAGTTAGTATTTGTATTTTGTAGATGGTTTTTTATCGCAATCCATTTTGTGTATATTTCGTTTGGTCCGCTTCCAATTTCAAATTTATCTTGTATATTCAAACCTTCGTAATCAATCCCGTACAATTGAGTGGATGTAAAGTTTTGTAAGATTACAATTTTCCCGCGGGTATCTCCTAAAGTAGGATTATTTCTATCTGAAGTTTGTACGGAATTAGGATCCCAAAAATATGAAGCATTAACGTTTTTGTATTTTAAAAATATCTCCTCAAATGATAGAGATCCATTTTCAGGAGTAGTTTCTTCTTTTAAGCGCATTAATATTGTTTCTGTTGGATGAGCTTTTAAAAATTGAATGGTCTCTTTCAATACATCTTCAAACACAGCTTTTTGATTTACAACACCATGATACATTGCAAAAGAATCTTTTACACGTTTAACACGCATATCTACATATCGAATTCCGGAATTTAATTGTTGGGATAAACTCATAGTTTGATTTCTTGTCAAATTTTCATCAATAAAACTTGCTCCATGTAAAGCCATTGTACCGTGAGTCCCTGGAATAGATATTTCACTTATTTTTGTTGAATCTTCTATTTTCGCCATCCACGATGGATTTTGATACCCTATATTGGATTCATAGGAGTAACCTGGATGACTATTAGCTAAAATAGTAGATGGTGTACTTAAACTTGCTAGTGTAATACAAGTAAGGATACTAATTTTAAAGAAATTTCTCATTTTTATTTTGTTCATTTTTTCTCTCCTGACCTTTAAACAATTGTTAGATGATTTTTTACTATATTTATTGTTTTTCATTCTTAAGATAATAAATTTTTGTATTTGAAAATAATTAACAATAGGGGGAGTAAGTTATTTGAGACTTTAATAATTTGTTATTATAAATTGTCTCTAATAGCCAAATGGATTATTGAAAAATCGAAGTATAGCCTCCCAAAAAAACAACTGTTTATTGCATTGAATACAAACAAAACAGAAGTCCTAAAAAAGACTTCCATTTTGTGACATATAATGAATAATAAGGTGGTAAACAAATCAAGATAATGTGATTGAGTGGTAAAAATTTATTAATAGCTGTTTTAGAATCTCTTATAACAAGGCTGATTACAAAAAGCGGATCTCTACACTGCTAATAAAAATTGAAAAATTCTACTCATTAAAACTTAGACTAACTACAGTTGCAATTGATTGGGCTGCATGTTCCCAGCTTCCATCTATAACTTTACCAATTTGCTGACCAAGTGTATTTAAATCATTTGGATTAACTGGAATTCCATTATACGCAGCAAGAATTGATAAAAGTGGAGCGGCAAATGGTGTCCAACCACCTCTATCAATATTAAATACAGGTTTATCTAGTACCTTTCCATCTTGTACTGTAAACTCATAATAAAATTGATCATCTGGACGAAAACTTAAATGATGAGAAATTTGCCCCTTAACATATTTTTTTCCTGCACCTAGGTTTACTACTTCTATTTCTTTTACATTAAATTCATGTTCAAATACTTTAATTTTTTTGACTTCTGGACCATTTAAGGCAGCTTGAACGGCTGTTTCCAAATTATTTTGTGCCAAAGGTTGAATACTCGATTGTGCCTCTTTGTGTTGAATAGGAGCCTCTTTTTCTGCAGCAAACACCGAGGTAGTAGGTAGTGCACCTGTAGCTAACGTAGCGGCAAGTGCTGTTGTCATAATGATTTTTCTTTTCATCTTCATAGTTTTTCTTCCTCTCTTAAAGTTATGATATATAATCTTTTAAAGACTGACACGGTGCAATTTTTTTCATAATGCACGTAAAAAATTAGTTTAAGAATTATGTGAAATCTTGTCAGAAAATTAAAGTTAATTATATATGTATTTAAGATGATATCTATCTACACATATTTTTTCAATTTTTAGATAAATGAAATAGTAATGACTTCTTAAGAATTAATTTAGCACCTTGTTTATCTAGAAAAGTCCTATAAACACATTTAATTCATAGTAAAAGTAATATATTTGATATTAAATGTCTTGCATAATGCGATAAAAGTTCACAATTTTTTTATCATTATATACAGAAAAAGGTAACGAAACTTAAGCGATATGTAATACTTGTCATAGTTGTGAATTATGTAAATCTATTTAGTGTAACAGCTAAGATGTTAGATCTTGTTTTTCTTAAAAACATTACTTATTCGGATTCATGAAAAGGATTTTAATGGATTAGTTTGATTTGATATAAAAAGAGGACGCATTTTTATTTGCGTCCTCTTTTTATGATAATTTATTTTACAAGTTAAGAAGAATCTTTGATCATCTAAATAAATTCTATCACCCTATTAGGAGATGCTAGTAGAACAATATGGACTTTTATTTAGTTCATTTTCTAACAGTTCGTTTAATTCAATACTATAGGCAAGCATAGTACTTAGTTCAGAACCTTCTTCTATTGTTTTATTGATAATACTCTTTCTTGGTACTATTCTAAGTATTTTTCAGCTAGGTAAGAGGGGTATGTTGAAATAGGAGGGCCCATCTTAAAGTAGGATAAATTGGTCTTTGAAATCGGTATACAGTTCTTTAATAAATATAGTTTTTGCAATATATCTTTATCTATGGGATGAAGCATATAATCTGTCATGATGAAATAATTGTGATGGTAGATAAATACTTTTCCTTCTGGTAAAACCGCGTGACGAGATAAATTTGGATAAATAGGTGGTCCATCTGAAAATTGATTTAAACTACGTTGTGAAACTTTAATAATTTCTTGAACTGAAAATTTAAATTTGCGAAATGCAATGGTGTCAATAAATGGACGTTTTTGATTATTTTCTATATAAAATAACTCTCCTTTTTCACTTTGCACAACCCGTAGATTTGGAATTGACTCTGTAAGGGTTATGGGGGGCCCTTCTGTATATTTGTAGATAAATGGATCGGGAATTAAGACAATTTCATTTTGATTATATTTGAAGTAAGAAAGCATATCTTTCGAAATAAGCCTGCGTTTAAAGTTATCAATTAAAAATACTTTACCTTGTGAATTACTAAATAAAATACCATTTAAATCTTTTGAAGGGAGGTTAGCATATAGGTTTTGGAAAGAGAATGGTGTTTTAAAAGTAATATCGAGCACTTTGTTAATGGGATAAAAAGGTTGAAATGTATTTAGGCGTTTCCAAAACATTGCATCTCCAGCAAACCAATATAAAGGATTTGTATCCCAATATCCACAGTACTTTTCATAGACTTTTAATAATATTCTTCTAGTATGCATAATTGAACAATGATCTACAACATTAGCAGCTGTATATAAAATTTCCGAAGCTTCTCTCACAAATTCATTTGTAGGTTGTAGGTTATAATCAACATATTTTACGTATTGGGAAGAGTAGACTACATCAATTTCAGGATGTTTTTCTAAGAAAGACAACATTTCAGCTAATCTGTTTGGAAGGTATATAGTATCATCTGTTAAATAGCAAATATAATCCCCACAAGTTAATGGTAGTGCCTCATTGATAAGTGTTGCATATCTTGTAGTTTTATATCGTTCATCATCTTGTATAAAACTATTCGTATAAGTAATTCGAGGATCCTCTAGATAATTTTTTATGACATTTATAGTTTCTGGACAGGAGTTATCATCCATAATAAAAAGTTCCCATTCTTTATAAGTTTGCATTAGAACACTTTCAATAACTTGATTAATTAATGATGGCTTATTATAACTAGTAAGGATAATTGATATTTGGGGTTGCAAAGTCTTCACCTCTATTGAGAATATTGAATGTGTTTTTCTAGTGAAATCTAATAATTAAAGCTTTATCGACACTTTCTTTTTTATACTTAAATAATTTATGACTTTTTCATAGATATGGTATGGACTATAGTGGAGAAAAAAGAGACATGGGTGAATATAAATACTGCTATTAATTTTTTATAGATAAAGAAACCTTTTTTAAAATTATCGGAACGGTTTGTCCTTTCTATTTATATAATAACGTAACTGTTTTTGTATTTATTGATAAGGAGGAGAGAGAGATTTGCCTAAAATTTCAGTTATAATGACAAGTTACAATAAGCCTGCGTTTGTTGAAAAATCTATATTAAGTGTATTAAACCAAACCTTTCAAGATTTCGAGCTTTTTATAATGGATGATGATTCAGATGAAATGACCCAGAAGGTGATTCAACCATTCATAAATAATGAAAATGTACATTTTTATAAAAGTAATGTAGCTCATATTTCTGAAAGGACAAAAAAAGTAAGATATGCCGCTTTAATTAATGAGGCACTTAAGCATGCTAAAGGAGAATATATAACTTATATTACAGATGATAATCAATATGAAGAAGAACGTCTTAAAAAGATGTCTAGTTATCTTGATGAGAATAAAGATGTTCAAATTATTTATTCTGCATCAAAAACGATTCATATAGATGAAACAGAGATGCCTATTAAAACGGTTGAGAGACCTGCAAAAAAAATTACGAATAATGCTCCATGTACAATTGATCATTGTTCTATTATGCATAGAGCATCTGTTTTACCAATTCTTGAAAAAAGGTGGAATTCTTATTGGGATGAAGATCCTCAGTTTTACCGGATAGGAGATGCACGCTTCTTTTGGAGATTAAATCACTATTGGGATTTTTATCCCTTAGATGAAATTTTAGATATCAATTATATTACTCCCCATTCAATACATGCGCAGTTATTTGCAGAAGAAAAAAATGAATTTGTGCAATTATTACCACCACAAAGAACATGCAAAGAATTAAGGGAAGACTTAAGAAGAAAAAGAGGGTGAAAAATTGAGTGACATTTATTTGAAAAATTACTGGCTATTAAATTTAGAGTATATAAATATTTTTTCAAGGTTAAAGCATTATAATATTCCTTTACCATTACTGAGTAATTTTTATCAATATTTAGATGAAGATATAAAAAATAAAATGAAAGATAATAATTTTTACAAGCAATTGTCAATTGAGCCAATAGCAGAAACACAGTTACAGTTAGAGTTTGAAAAAATAATGTCTGTATTTCAATCAAAAATAAAAAGAAAAAACCAAAATGGAGCAATCCTCCTAAATTCAGATTATCTCCGTTTTTCAGTAAGTAACTTTACTCACTTTAATCCAAATCAAACAAAGATATTAACTAGATCAAAAAAGACCGAACTCTATGGTCTTCCTACAGTTTGTGCACCAGATTATATAAATAAATCTGCTAATACCGCACATGTTTTTATAGAAAAAGCTAAAGAAATCTTTTTAAAGTTTAATAAGCACCCACTATTTTCAAACCTCTTTTTTCAAAAAAAATTACTAAGCGACCTTCCTATCATGATTGAGAAACTTAATATGGCTCATTTTATTTTTAAAGAACAAGATATTTCTGGTGTGATTGTCGGTACTACGGAAGATATAACAAGTAGAGCTCTTACTTTTCTTTCTAGTAGTGAGGGTATACCGAGTTATTGTCTGCAGCATGGTGCAGTAATGGGGGAAGAAGCATACTTTCCGGTTTTCGCAACAAAACAGGTCGTATATGGGAAATATGAAGAAGATTGGTACCTTCAAAAAGGGGTCAGTGAATCTCAAATCGAAATACTAGGGCACCCCAGATATGATGAGATCTTTGATAGAGTATATATGGATAAAAAGAATCTTTTTAATAAATTAAAAATAGACCCCTCTACAAAAGTGGTTTTTATTGCAACCCAGCCATTTAAAACTTCATTTTATACTGAATTGACAGAAAAGTTAGTGGAAGACAAAAATATTACGGTTATTATAAAACCACATCCTTGGGAAAAAGGGCGTAATTTAGTGGGAGAATATATTAAGTTAAGTAACTTATATCCTAATGTTAAATATATAACAAATGAAGTAAACATATATGATGTTATTTTACATGCAAATCTTGTGGTTATCTCAAATTCAACAGTGGGATTAGAGGCAATGTTATTAGATATACCTGTAGTTGTTTATAAATCTTTATTAGAGGAAAGGGATTATAAATATTACGATACATTAGATTGGCTTGTAAATCATTCTATGGAGGATATGACTAGCACGATTAAAAAGGTTCTAAATAATCCTTTACAATCAAATTTAGCAAAAGAATTAAGAAGAAAATTTATTAATGAAAACTATCCGCAAGAAGCATGCACAAAAAGATTAATAAATTTAATTCAAATTGAAAAAGATTAAAATCGTCACCATTTATAAATATTTGAAGTAAAAGATTATATCCTCAGTTTTCAATGATTAATATGTATTTTAAACTTGCAATAGAAACGTATGTTTCTATATCCGGCAAACTAGTTTATCTCTCAACAAATGGATTGCCTATGGAATTACAAACAAGTTGAAGAGAGTTTTTTTGCTAAAATTATTTTTTAATATGAGGAGGTATATATTTTCATGTTTTTTAAAGATAAAAATGTTTTAATTATTGGTGGAACAGGAACAATTGGAAAAAGCATTCTTTCTAATGTTCTACAGGAAAAGCCAAAAGTGGTAAGAGTTTTTAGTAGAAGTGAATACAATCAATTTTTATTACAAGAAGAATTTAGGGATAAAAATCGAAATATTCGTTATTTAATTGGGGATATTCGTAATTATGATCGAGTATTTAGTGCGATGGAAAATATTGATTATGTATTTCATGTGGCCGCGATGAAGCATGTTTCGTTTTGTGAATATAATCCGTTTGAAGCAGTTTTGACCAATATTTTTGGAACACAAAATGTAATAAAAGCGGCAATTGCTCAGAAAGTAAAAAAGGTAGTTTTTACAAGTTCTGATAAAGCGATTTCACCAACAAATAATTACGGTGCAACAAAATTGACTGCTGAAAGATTGATTACGTCAGCGGAATATTCAAAAGGTTCAAGTGAAACGACATTTACAAGTGTTCGCTTCGGAAATGTGATGGGATCAAGAGGCTCTGTCATTCCTTTATTTGAAAATCAAATTAAAGAAAACCAAAAAATAACTGTAACGGATCTTAGTATGAGTAGATTTATGATGACACTGAACCAAGCAACTATGTTAACAATTGAAGCAATGAAAATAGCAAAGGGTGGTGAAACTTTTATATTAAAAATGCCAGTTATTTCATTAAACGATTTAAGTGAAGTGATGATAGAAGAAGTTACAAAGTTATATGGATTGTCCAAGGAGAATATTAAAATTGAAGAAATTGGTTTAAAACCGGGTGAAAAAATGTATGAAGAACTTATGACACATGATGAATCTTTACAGGCTTTTGAATTACCAGATATGTTTATCATTCCTAGCCCATTAAAAAAGGGTACTCAATATGAAAATGCAAAAAGGGCGAAGGCAGGCTTTTACCGTTCTGATAATCAAAATGCTATTTCAAAAGAAGAGCTTAGAAATTTAATATTAAACCAGCAGCTATTAACAGGAGGGGAGAAAATATGAAAATATTAGTAACTGGTGGTGCAGGTTTTATTGGTAGGTGGGTTGTAAAGAGATTATTGCAGGATAAGCATGAAGTATGGATATTAGACAACTTAGCAAATTCAACTACTGCAAATATTACCGAGTTTGCACACGATCTAAATTTAAAACAATGCATTCAAGGAGATATTAAAGATAAAAAATTAGTTGCTCAATTATTTGAAAATAATTCATTTGACCTTTGTTATCATTTAGCAGCGAGTATCAATGTTCAAGATAGTATAGATGATGCTAGAGCAACTTTTGAAAATGATACAATAGGTACTTTTAATTTGCTAGAACAATGTCTTAATTATGATGTCAAAATGGTCTTTATGAGTACTTGTATGGTATATGATAAAGCTACTAATATACAAGGGATATCAGAATTAGACCCAATTAAACCAGCCTCTCCATATGCGGGATCAAAAATTGCTGCTGAAAACATGGTTTTATCTTACTATTATGCTTATAAGCTACCAGTAGTGGTTATTCGCCCATTTAATACGTATGGTCCATTCCAGAAAACAGGTGGGGAAGGTGGGGTTGTTGCCATTTTTATAAATAATAAATTAGATAATGTACCACTGAATATATATGGGGATGGAAAACAAACGAGAGACCTTTTATACGTTGAAGATTGTGCAGATTTTGTTGTGGCAGCAGGATACTCTGCAAAAGCAAATGGTCATATTATCAACGCTGGAACAGGGCAAGATATATCCATTAATAAATTAGCAGAATTGATTTCGGGAAATAAAGTAAGCATTCAACATGTAACTCATATCCATCCGCAAAGTGAAATTCAAAAATTATTATGTAACTATGAAAAAGCAAAAACAATATTAAACTGGGAACCAAAAGTTTCTTTAGAAGATGGAGTTATTAAAACAGAAGAGTGGATTAAATCTTTAAAAATTAATCCTAAGGAGAAAGAGTAATGGTAAGGGGAATCCTCGGTATGCATGGAGGAAAGCCTGTTAGAGAAACTTATTTACCATATGGCCAGCAACAAATTGATGAATATGATATTCAGGCTGTTGTAGATGTATTAAAAGGGGATTTTTTAACAACAGGACCAATGGTTCAACAGTTTGAAGAGGCTATAGCGAAATATGTGGGAGCAAAATACGCTGTTTCCTTTTCAAATGGTACAGCTGCATTGCATGCTGCCTGCTATGCAGCAGGCATAACTGAGGGAGATGAAGTAATTACAACTCCGATGACATTTGTAGCAAGTGCAAATTGTATTTTATACCAAGGGGGAAAGCCGGTATTCGCTGATATTGACAATGGAACATATAACATTAGTCCTAAATCTATAGAGGAAAAGATTACAAACAAAACAAAGGCTATTATTCCCGTACACTTTACTGGTCAGCCTGTAGAGTTAGAAGAAATACAAAAAATAGCAAAAGAAAACAATTTGATTATCATTGAAGATGCAGCCCACGCATTAGGAGCCACATATAAAAATAAAAAGATTGGTTCAATTGGTGATATGACAATGTTTAGCTTTCATCCGGTGAAACATATTACTACCGGAGAGGGGGGGGTAATTACCACAAATAATCCTCTGTTTTACGAAAAACTTTTTCAATTCCGTACGCACGGAATTGAAAAGAATCCTCGAAATCTTCTTGAAAATCATGGGCCTTGGTATTATGAAATGCAATTCTTAGGTTACAACTATAGAATAACGGATATACAAGCTGCTCTTGGCTTATCACAGTTAAATAAATTAGACTCTTTTATTAAAATTCGAAAGAAATATGTAGACATTTATAATAAAGAATTTAGTTGTTTATCTGAAATCATCATACCAAAGCAATTGCCTCAAACCGATTCAAGCTGGCACCTTTATATTATTCGTTTAAATACTAAATTATTAAAATGTAATCGAAAAGAAGTTTACGAGGCATTACAAAGAGAAAATATCGGTGTGAATGTGCACTATATACCCGTACATTTGCAACCGTTTTATCAAAAATTAGGTTATGGAAAAGGTATTTGTCCGCAAGCAGAAAATGTATATGAGGAAATTATTACGCTGCCTCTATTTCCTAAAATGACAGAAGCTGATGTGTGGGATGTAATACAAGCTGTGAGAAAAGTTCTTTCGTTTTATAGAGTTGCTAAAAATTAAATGAAAGGGGTGTTATTAAAATTGCAAAACCAAAAATTGTTAAGAGCAGTTACAAAAGGTGACATTAAAAAAGGAGAGATTATTACAGCTAATAAAGTAACAATGGAATTAAATGTTGTAGAAAATGCGCTGACCGAGCTTGAAGCAGAGGAATTATTACCTCAGGTAGCTGTATATAATTTGTCTGCAGGTACCCCAATAACAAAAGAGGTTATTGAACCTCCAAAGGTAGTAATAATTGTACTTTGCCGCTTAAAATCTACTAGGTTACCTTTAAAGGCAATATTGCCAATACACGGAGTTCCTTCCATTGAACGATGTCTTATAAATACATTAGCTATTCCAGGAAAACACCAGGTCATACTTGCTACTTCAGATATTGCACAAGATGACCCTTTGGAAAAATTTAATTTAGACGGGAAAGTTAAGATTTTTAGAGGTGATCCAGAAAATACCGCTGATCGCATGTTCCAAGCTGCAAAACAAGAAAATGCAAATATTGTCATACGGATTACAGGGGATTGCCCAGCTGTGTCACCTGAAATAAATACTTTTTTACTAGATGAACATTTGAAAAGTGGTGCAGACTATACACAGGCAGAGTTAAGTACGTTACCTGTTGGAACAGCAGGTGATATTTTTACATTAGAGGCAATCGAACGATTACTACAAACCCCAAAACCTTTAACTTATGCAGAATACCTTCCGTTTTATTTTATTAATAATCCACATTTATTTCGTATCAATGTAGTGAAACTTCCTCCAGCAGTTTGTTATCCTACTTGGAGGTTAACATTAGATGAACAACCAGATTTAGATATGTTCAATGAACTTTATAGAGGTCTGAATGTAAAATCTAAACCTTTATTCTTTCATCAAATAAAAGATTACATCCTTCGAAACCCTGAACTTATTGAAATTAATAGTCATGTAAAATTGAAATGGGCAAATCAACAATCATTAGTAGATGAGTTAAATAGAGAAACGATATTATAAATTAATAAATTGTAGTGCTTTTAGTGAGGAGGGAGTATCTTGCTTGAGAAAAAAATTGCCTTTCGCGCCGACGCATCTATTGAAATAGGTACCGGTCATATTATGCGTTGTTTAACACTGGCCCACGAGTTACGGAATAAAGGTGCTCAAGTATATTTCATTTGTCGTAAGCTAGAAGGTGATTTACATCAATATATTTTAAATAAGGGATTTTGTGTGTTTGTATTAGATGGAGATGGTGAAAATACAAATTTCTTAAGTTCAGAACACGGGAGTTATTTAAATTGGCTCAAATATCATTGGTTTGTTGATGCACAGCAGACCAATGATATTTTGTCGCAACTTCCCAAGTGTGATTGGTTAATCGTTGATCATTATGGATTAGATAATAGGTGGGAGTCTGCTTTAAGAAAAACTGTAAGGAAAATCATGGTAATCGATGATCTTGCAAATCGAATGCACGACTGTGATTTGTTACTAGACCAAAATTTATACGATAACCCTAATGATCGCTATAAAGATTTAATACCAGAGCACTCATTAGTAAAATTGGGGCCTAAATATGCTATATTACGGCCAGAGTTTCATGCTGCTAAGAAATTTTCACGAAAAAGAACAGGAGAAATTGAGAGGATTTTTATTTTTTTTGGTGGGCATGATGTAACAAATGAAACATTAAAAACATTAAGAGCCTTACAAAATATAAATCAAGATAACTTAAAAATAGATGTTGTGGTAGGAAGCCAAAATCCGCATAAAGAGGAGATTCAAACTTATTGTAAGAGTGTTTCTAACGCTTCATATTATTGTCAAATAGAAAATATGGAAGAGCTTCTCGTACGAGCGGATTTAGGGATAGGAGCTGGAGGAACAACCACATGGGAACGCTGCTTTCTTGGATTACCTTCTATTACAATTACAACTGCACAAAATCAAATTGAAGTAACCAAGGCTGTAGCAAAGGTTGGAGCTACATGGAATATTGGTACAGCTGAAAGTGTTTCGGATAAAGCAATTATGGAATGTCTAAACAAACTTTTATCAAATTCTAAAATAGTGAAAGAAATGTCTAATAAAGCTCTTTCTATACAGTGTGCCAGTAATTCAAATGAAATAGCAAAAAATATTTTAGGAGGATAGTATGTTAGATATTGAGGATTTTCAATTGGAAAGGTTAGAAAAGAAAGATTTAGAACTTATTTTAAATTGGCGGAATGCAAAAGAAATACGTTCAGTTATGTATGAAGATCATCAAATAACAATAGACGAACATTTAAAGTGGTATGAAAAACTCGTAATGGATGAAACAAAGGTTGCAAGAATATTAATATATAAAGAAAAACCAATTGGATTTGTTAATTTTACAAAAATAGATGAAATGAATCGAACTTGTTATTGGGGATTTTATATAGGTGAAAAACAAAGTGTAAGACGTGCCGGAACTGTATTAGGTTTATTAGCATTAAATTTTATTTTTGAAATTAAAGACATACACAAAGTATATGCAGAAATAATAGAATCAAACTGTATTAGTTTAAATTTTCATCAGAAACTTGGTTTCCAAGAAGATGGAAGATATGAAGATTATATTTATAGGGACAATGATTATATAGATGTCATTACAATGACCTTGTCCCGTGAACAATGGGAGGAAAGAAAAGAAGCTATAAAAATAGAACTTGAAGGTGAAAAAAATGAGTAATGTATATATCGGAGGTAGAGAGATTGGCAATAGTTTGCCACCATTTATTATTGCAGAAATGTCAGGAAATCATAATCAATCATTAGATAGAGCGTTGAAAATTGTAGAGGCAGCTGCGGAGGCCGGGGCACAAGGATTTAAAATTCAAACATATACACCAGATACAATGACTTTAAATATAGAAAATGGTGATTTTTCAATTCACGATACGAAAAGTTTATGGAAAGGCAAATCACTTTATCATTTATACAAAGAAGCATATACACCATGGGAGTGGCATAAACCAATTTTTGATCGCTGTATAGAGTTAGGGATGATACCATTTAGTACGCCTTTTGATGAAACAGCTGTAGACTTTCTAGAGACATTAAATGTTTCATGTTATAAAATTGCATCTTTTGAAAATACTGATATCCCCCTCATACGTAAAGTAGCCGCAACAGGAAAACCAATAATTATTTCGACAGGTATGGCTTCAATTGCCGAACTTGATGAAACAGTAAGGGCTGCGAGAGAAGAAGGGTGTAAAGAACTAATTCTATTAAAATGTACGAGTACGTATCCTGCGTCTCCAAAATCTACAAATATAGTTACCATACCTCATATGAAAGAGTTATTTAAATGTCAGGTGGGTTTATCTGATCATACACTGGGTGTAGGAGTATCTGTAGCGAGTGTTGCCTTTGGGGCCACAGTAATTGAGAAACATTTAACGCTCTCGAGGTTGGATGGAGGAGTTGACGCTAAATTTTCAATGGAACCAGCTGAATTTAAATTATTAGTAAGCGAAACTGAAAAAGCATGGGAATCTTTGGGGAATGTATATTATGGACCGACTGATATAGAAAAAGATTCTTTAAAATTTAGAAGATCATTATATGTAGTAGAAAACATAAAAGCGGGAGAATTCTTTACAAATGAAAATGTTAAAGCTATTAGACCAGGGAATGGCTTATTACCAAAACACATATCCAAAATTATTGGGAAAAAAGCGAATAAGGATATCGAAAAAGGGACGCCTGTTTCATGGGATTTAATTTGATATCGAGGAAATGAGAGTGTTTATAGAAAGATTTATAACAAAAATACTATTTAAGTAGAGAATAAATTTTAAAGGCCCTGTTTAAAAACAGGGCCTTTAAAAAGGGCATAATATTTAACAACTGAAGGTACCTTCATATTACCATTATTGGAATATCGATACCATATGTTAGGTGTTGAGAAATAAAAAGTTCATTCGGTACAACAAAGTGGCCAGCGAAGCTAGCTAAACACTTGTTGCACAAAAGAAAATTAGGCCCTGAAAGTAATAGATATGTAACCTAAAGTTACATTTATAGTGTTAACAAGCTTGCATATATTATACGAAAAGGTATCTAGTAAAAAATTTATTTTGTAGAAATAAAAAAGAAATTGTCACCGGATCACCTTTTGATAAAACAGCGTACTTTCAAACATAATATATTCAAATCCTTATGATATATGTAAATAAAAGAGCAGCTAGTGAAAGCTAGCTGCTTAATAAAGAAAAGAGAAGAACTACAGGGACGTTTAAATGAGTTCTGGCTTTCGCCTATCTTTAGTATTGACGGAATGTTTAGTTTTATGCTGAAAAACTTAAGAAGAGCATCTATAAAAAGACCTCTTTAAGGAAGAAATGAGATATTGAAAAGTGAATTAGGTTTTTAAAATTCAAGAAAATATATGACTATTTCATTATAATGTGACGATGAAACATAAAATAGTAGTTAACAAACTGGCCAGTATGGAAGCACAAACTTTGCATTTCAGCAAGGTAGGAACTATTTAATTGGTTTTGTACTGTTAATATTAGTTGCAAGTATTGAGTGGGATCAATGGCAAAATTTATCTTGTCCAATGTATATTATTGGATTTGCATCAATTGTTATATTAAAAATACTACCAGAATCAACATTTACTCCCGTTAAATTGGGAGCAAAAAGATGGTTTCAATTTCCTGTTATTGTTCAAATTCAACCATCGGAGTTTTTCAAAATTGCACTAATTATATTTGTCGCAAATTTAGTAATGAATCATAACGCTAAATATATGATTCGGACATATAAAACTGATTTCCTGTTGGTTGGAAAAATTATGTTAGTCTCAATTCCTCCTATTGCTCTGGTATATAGCCAGCCAGATACAGGGATGGTGTTCTTATACGCAGCATCTATTGTATTTATTCATATCAGGGATTCAAAAGAAATTAATTGCATTTTGTACATTCATTCCGGTAACTCTACTATCTACATTAATATTTACATACGTAAGATATCCAGATTTTTTCTTTAAAGAATTAGTTACTAGGTTAAAACCTCACCAACAATCACGCATTATAGGTTGGCTGAATCCAGCTGAAAATACAGATCAAGGGTATCAAACGCAACAATCTCTTTTAGCTGTTGGAAGTGGCGAATTACATGGAAAAGGATTTGGTCAAGGAAGTGTATATATTCCTGAAAAGCATACTGATTTTATTTTTGCTACCATCGCTGAAGAAGGTGGATTTATAATAGCGGCTCTCGTTGTATTGGTCTTGTTACTTCTTATATATCGAGTAACTATAATTGCATATTCAGCAGAGAATCTGTTTGGTACATTACTATGTGCGGGGCAATTAGTGTTCTAACACTTCGAATCTTCGAAAATATTGGTATAATGCCAGTAAAAGGAATTGCACTTCCTTTTTTATCATATGGAGGAAGTTCACTGTTTTCAAATATGATAATGATCGGGCTTATCTTATCGGTGCATAAAAATTATAAAAAATACATGTTTCAAGTGAAATAAAAGTTAAGAATATGTTATAGATTAATTTGAAGAAATCCCCTTGTGCATCTATATGCACAAGGGGATTTCTATTTTAATAAAGCTGTGACTGTAAAATAGTTGTTATAAAGTGGATTCTCTTATGAAAAGTATGCTGTGTTATCACTTTTGTATGAATTTTTTCAACCATTAATCTTTTTGAAATCGTGTCATCCAAATAAAGAGATACTTTATTTAAACAGTCTTCAAAGCTGTTATAGGATATAATTTCATCTTTATTGAAGAACGATAAAAGATCAGACTTTTCTTCAATAATTTGAAAGCCTTGGCAAGCGGCAATATCAAACGTACGATTATTAATAGTATTATTTTTTACTTTATTTTTATTTTTATTTTGTGGAAATAGATGACTACGATGAGGATTTAAAATAAGACTAGCGTTGTTATAATAGAGCGCAACTTCTTGAGGTGGAATCCATTCTTCTATAATTTTAATTCTTCGGTGATTTTTCCATTTTTTTAATAACTTATTTCTCCAATGTCGGCCAATAATAGTATAGTGATAGGGGGTATTTTCTAAAAGGAAATGTATTAATTTTACTCGGTTTGGATAAGGATAGCCAATGAATAATACTTCACTTTTATATTTTATATTTTTTAGACTAGGTTTAAATACGTCTATATTAGTTGCTAATGGTAAGTGATATACATTGGTATATCCTAAAGCTGTGTAATATTTAAGTGCTTCGCTATCAATAGTAAATATAAAATCAAAGTTATTTAATAGAAGAAGAGAAGTATCTATATAAAATGGATCCTCAGTTAACCAGACAGCTAATTTAATGTTCCATTTTTTAAAATATTGAATTGCTTTTTGTGGTAGATGATTACCTAATAAGGTGAATACAATATCGGGATGAAAAGTTGTTGTAATGAAATCCAATTGTTGTATTAATTCACTCGGTTGTATCGCTAACCATTCGAAATTTTGATCTATAAGTGTTCCTTGTATGCTTTGATCTAGATATTGATAAATTTTTGAGTAACCAGAAGTAATGTATAAGAGTTTCATATTTCAACCCCTGCTTTAGGTTTAAAATATATTATGAGATAAACGTAACACTTTCTATTTCTTTACAACTAATTTTAGTAATACTTGTAGTAGGAGGAGTAACTGAATTTTCCTCTTCTAATGTGACGATACAAGTATTAGGGTTAAAATTTGTAAAAATAGCAGGTCCAATAATATTCCCAGATTTACCAGTCACAGTAACGACTTCGCCTGGCTGTAAATTTTTAAAAATACTACATACTCCACCTGAACAACCAAATAAATTGCATAAGAACAAATTTATTCCTCCTTTAAACAATATACTATATCATATGAAGTTTTGTAGAACGATGTGTAGACAAGTAACCTTTAGAAGAGAAAAAATTTAAATTAAAGCAATTTATTGAAATAATAGGTCAATAGAATGTTACATCTCAGGGGATACTGATTAGATTTTTCATGAAAAAAGACATTCATTAGAATGTCTTAAATATGGATTAAGCTAGAAAAATATGAATCATTTTAAAGAGTGGTTAAAGTAACACTTTCTATATCTTCACAACTTATGAATGTAGTATTGGTAGATGAAGGGGTTATCACATCTTCTTCTTCCAATACTACTGCACATATATTCGGAAAGAACAGTGAAAAAGTAGCAGGTCCAATAATTTGACCTGATCTAGTAGTAATTGTAACAACTGTTCCCGTTGGCCACGAAGAGAATAGAAAACAAGCTAAACCTGTACAATCTGCCATAATAAATCCTCCTAACTTTAAATTTTAATTGAAGTAATAAAGTCCAAACATTTTATAGTGTATGTGGGAGTAACATGAAGTGCTTGGACTAATAGAAATCACTTTCTGGTTTTATCTCTTTATGATCAATGAGATAACTATTAAATCCTACAATACAAAGGTTTAATAAATACAATATGGTCAGAAGGTTTAATGAAAAAGATATTCTATGATATAGTAATTAGCTATTCCAAGGTCAAAATACTGTGAATAGGAATTATAAAGTGAGGAATTTTTCAGAGTAACAAATGGAAGTTTTAATAATGTAACAAAAATTGAACATAATCTTCATTAAAAAAAAGAACACAAATCAGTGCTCTTAGAAAGTAGACTATAGGGCTTTCGGATTAGTATATACTATCATATGCTCGTTTTTTTTAAGGGTGTAAACAAAATTAAATAAAAATAATACATATGAGGTTTTTAAAAGAGTAATAGCTCAACAGGATGGATTTGCATACATATAAACTAAATAACCATAATTTCATTTGTAAATTTATATAAACAAAAATATTTGAAAACAAACTTTTCGCGTTGCTAAATTGAATATTCCGGTTCTTATAAGTGACAAAGGATACTTTGAGAGAGTATTGAGACAAGGATAAACTGTAAGGAAAAATTATATAAGTGATTAGTTAATATAAAACCATCCTATTATTGTATATGTGGACACTGGATGTTTCTATGTAGTTTGTTTCAAGTGACTTATAATCCAATGTCTATTGGCATGTGATGTAATTAAATGTAGCTAGAATACAGTAT
>Ga0209463_1000186_pt1 | contig 58293 bp, 60 predicted proteins | sample AgamicMgSfrz_FD_187169 | JGI IMG/M metagenome (GOLD analysis project Ga0209463, IMG submission 187169) | Agave microbial communities from Guanajuato, Mexico - Mg.Sf.rz (SPAdes) (version 2) | ecosystem: Host-associated > Plants > Phyllosphere > Phylloplane/Leaf | place: Guanajuato, Mexico...
CGAGCCACCACGCGGCCAGCAGCGTGACGAACGCCGGGTACAGGTACAGCAGCAGCGCGACGAGGCTCGCCTGCGCGTGCTGCAGCGCGCTGAAATAGCAGAACGACTGCCCGACGTAGCCGAGCGCGCCCATCGCCACCAGCGGCGCGAGCGCCCGGCCGCGCGGCCAGGCGACGCGGCGGTGCCGTGCGATCGCCGCGAGCACCGCGCCGCCGATCGCGAAGCGCACGATCAGCAGCCCGAGCACGTCGACGCCGGCCGCATACGCATAGCGGCCGAAAATCGCCATCGCGCCGAACGCGGCGGCGGACAACGCGACGTAGAACGCGCCCTGCAGGGCGTCGGACGATGAGCGAACGGTGGCAGTCATGATGAAACGGGCGAACGGGGCGCCGTGACGGGAATCGTCGGAGTGTAGCGGCGCAGCGGCGCCGAGCCTACCCCGCGCTTACCCGTTGCGCGGCGGGCGGCCGCGCGATCCGCGCCGACCGCTCCCGGGGCCGGCGCCAGCGCCGTCCGTCGCGCCGGCGTACAATGCCCGACGCGGCATGACGCCGTCCGAATCACGACGTTTCCCCCACCATGTTCAATCCAAGCCGCGACGACGTGCGTCGCTTTTTCACCGAGACCTGGCGCAAGCAGCGCGCGGGCGAAATCCTCACGCCGCTGGAAGCGATCGCGGCCGACTGGATCGTCGAGCATCCCGAGTACCACGACGACCTGGCCGACGCCGACGGCGCGGAGGCGCGCAACTACACGCCCGAGGAAGGCCGCACCAACCCGTTCCTGCACCTGTCGATGCACCTCGCGATCAGCGAGCAGTTGTCGATCGACCAGCCGCCCGGCATCCGCGCCGCGCACGACAAGCTGGCCGCGAAGCTCGACTCGACCCACGACGCGCAGCACGCGATCATGGAATGTCTCGGCGAGACGATCTGGGAAGCGCAGCGCACCAACACGCCGCCCGATACCGACGCGTACCTGCAGCGCATCCTGCGCCGCGCGTCGCGCGACTGAGCGCGCAGGCCCGGCACATCCCGCCGCGCCGGGCTGCGGACAGCCGGGCCGCGGACAAAAAAATACCCCGCCGAGGCGGGGTATTCTTGCTGCGCGAGCCCGTGAGGCCCGTCGCGCTTACTTCTTGAACACGAGGTCGGTTTCCTTCAGCGATTCGATGTAGGACGCGATGTCCTTCATGTCGCTGACCGACAGGTTCTGTACCTGCGCCTGCATGATCGCGTTGTTGCGGCCGATCAGCGGGTTCGTCAGCCCCATCTGGTACTGGCGCATCGCCCACACGAGATAGTCGGCGTGCTGGCCGGCGAGGCGCGGGTACTCCGCGTTGATCGGCTTGTTCAGCTGCGCGCCGTGGCAGGCCGCGCAGTTGTGCGATTCGACCAGTTCCTTGCCCTTCGAGATGTCCGCGGCGTGCGCGGTACCGATCGCGAGGCCGGCCGCCAGTGCAACCGCCGCCGTCTTGAATGCGTTGTTCATGAATGCTCCTGTCCCGCCGGAGAGATCGGCGGCGCGCGCTTTACTTGTAGGGGTTGTCCTTCGTGTCGGCCTTCTGGGCGGCGTAGTACGCCGACAGATCCGCGATGTCCTGGTCGGTCAGCGAGCCGGCGATCGCATTCATCGACGGGAAGTGACGATCCTTCTTGCGGTAGGCCTTCAGCGCGTTCTCGAGGTATTGCTGGTTCTGGCCGCCGAGGACAGGCACCCGGTAGACCTCCGGGTACGCCGCGCGGTAGTCCTGGATGCCGTGGCAACCGATGCACATGGCGGCCTTGCTCGCCCCGTCCTTCGGGTTGCCGACCACACCGGCCGCCTGCGCGCTGCCCGCGAGCGCCACGAGCGCTGCGACAACGACGTGTTTGCCGACGAATTTGTTCATAGCTCTTGTAACCTAGCTTGAGGGGAAACTGGCGCCGAAGCGGCAACGGCCCGCGCCGTTTTGCTTGTCGGTCGCCACGCAGGCCAAAAAAAACGGCCAGATTGTACCGCGTCGGCGGGGAACGCGTCCATACGGCGCCCCGGTTCGCCCCGCCACAGCCCTGCAACGATACGCGGGCGCGGCCCGCCCGGACAGCCCTTCTGACTTATACTGGGTTTTTTCCCCGATGAAGAAGAGCGTCGCCATGCGTTTCGAAGGGTCCTCGCACTACGTCGCCACCGACGATCTGAAGCTCGCGGTCAATGCCGCGCTGACGCTGCAACGCCCGCTGCTGATCAAGGGCGAGCCCGGCACCGGCAAGACCATGCTGGCCGAGGAAGTGGCCGCCGCGCTCGACATGCCGCTGCTGCAGTGGCACATCAAGTCGACCACCAAGGCGCAGCAGGGCCTGTACGAATACGACGCCGTGTCGCGGCTGCGCGATTCGCAGCTGGGCGACGAGCGCGTGAAGGACATCGCGAACTACATCGTCAAGGGCGTGCTGTGGCAGGCGTTCGACGCCGAGCAGCCGAGCGTGCTGCTGATCGACGAGATCGACAAGGCCGACATCGAATTCCCGAACGACCTGCTGCGCGAGCTCGACCGGATGGAGTTCCACGTGTACGAGACGCGCGAGACGGTCCGCGCGAAGCACCGCCCGCTCGTCATCATCACGTCGAACAACGAGAAGGAGCTGCCCGACGCATTCCTGCGCCGCTGCTTCTTCCACTACATCCAGTTTCCCGACCCGTCGACGATGCAGAAGATCGTCGCGGTGCACTTCCCCGACATCCGCGAGGAACTGCTGCGCGCGGCGCTCGAGAGTTTCTTCGAATTGCGCGGCGTGTCGGGCCTGAAGAAGAAGCCGTCGACGTCCGAGCTGCTCGACTGGCTGAAGCTGCTGCTCGCCGAGAACATCCCGGCCGACGCGCTGCGCGGCGCGGACGCGAAGCAGATCGTGCCGCCGCTCGCCGGCGCGCTGCTGAAGAACGAGCAGGATCTGAGCCTGCTCGAGCGGCTCGTCTACATGAACCGGCACAACCGGTAATCCTCCCTCACCCCGCGAAGGCCCGGCCATGCTGCTCAATTTCTTCTACGCGCTGCGCGCAGCCAAGCTGCCCGTCTCGGTGAAGGAATACCTGACGCTGCTCGAATCGCTGAAGGCCGGTCTGATCTCGCCGTCGATCGACGCGTTCTACTTCCTCGCGCGGATGACGCTCGTCAAGGACGAGCAGTACTTCGACAAGTTCGACCAGGCGTTCGGTGCGTATTTCCATGGCGTGTCCGCGCTGCCGTCCGAGGCGTTCGACATCCCGCTCGACTGGCTCGAGAAGCGCCTCGAGCGCGAGCTGTCGCCGGAAGAGAAGGCGCAGATCGACGCGATGGGCGGGCTCGACAAGCTGATGGAGCGTTTGAAGGCGCTGCTCGACGAGCAGAAGGAACGCCACGAAGGCGGCAACAAATGGATCGGCACGGGCGGCACGTCGCCGTTCGGGCACGGCGGCTACAACCCGGAAGGCGTGCGCATCGGCGGCCCGTCGAACGGCAACCGCACCGCGGTGAAGGTGTGGGAAGCACGCGCGTACCGCGACTACGACGATTCGGTCGAGATCGGCACGCGCAACATCAAGGTCGCGTTGCGGCGGCTGCGCCGCTTCGCGCGCGAAGGCGCCGCCGAGGAGCTCGACCTGCCCGGCACGATCCGCAGCACGGCCGCGAACGCGGGCTGGCTCGACCTGCGGATGGTGCCCGAGCGCCACAACAACGTGAAGGTGCTGATGCTGCTGGACGTCGGCGGCTCGATGGACGACCACATCAAGCGCACCGAAGAGCTGTTCTCGGCCGCGAAGGCCGAATTCAAGCACCTCGAATTCTTCTACTTCCACAACTGCGTGTACGACCACCTGTGGAAGAACAACCGCCGCCGCCACGCGGAACGCACCGCGACGTGGGACGTGCTGCACAAGTTCACGCCCGACTACAAGCTGATCTTCGTCGGCGACGCGACGATGAGCCCGTACGAAGTGCTGCAGCCCGGCGGCTCGGTCGAATACAACAACCCGGAAGCCGGCGCCGTGTGGCTGCGCCGTCTCGCCGACCAGTTTCCGCATCATGCATGGCTGAACCCCGAGCCCGAGCGACTATGGGAGTACCGGCAGTCGGTCGCGGTCATCCGCGACCTGCTCGGCCATCGCATGTATCCGCTCACGCTCGCGGGCCTCGAAACCGCGATGCGCGCACTCAGCAAGTAACGACACCCACTCGCAGATATACAGGCCGCATCCGAGCGGCCGCCCCGGAGAGAGCATGAACCCTTCGTCCACCGCGAGTGCCGGCCGCGCCGGCGGCCGCCGCTTTTTCGCCGATACGTCCGTGTCCGCGCTCGTCGCCGGCTTCGTCGCGATGATGACCGGCTACACGAGTTCGCTCGTGCTGATGTTCCAGGCCGGCCGCGCCGCCCACCTCACCGATGCGCAGATCTCGTCGTGGATCTGGGCGCTGTCGATCGGCATGGCGGTGACGACGATCGGCCTGTCGCTGCGCTACCGCGCGCCCGTCGTGGTCGCGTGGTCGACGCCCGGCGCCGCGCTGCTGATCGCGTCGTTGCCCGGCGTGCCCTACCCCGAGGCGATCGGCGCGTTCGTCGTGTGCGCGCTGCTGCTGACGGCCGTCGGCGTGAGCGGGCTGTTCGACACGCTGATGAAGCGCATTCCGGCCGGCATCGCGGCCGCGCTGCTCGCGGGCATCCTGTTCGAGATCGGCATCGAGATCTTCCGCGCCGCGCAGTTCCAGACCGCGCTGGTGCTCGCGATGTTCTTCACCTACCTGATCGTGAAGCGCCTCGCGCCGCGCTATGCGATCGTGACGACGCTGATCGTCGGCACAGTGGTAGCCGGCGGCCTCGGCCTGCTCGATTTCAGCCGCTTCCACATCGCGCTCGCGCAACCCGTGTTCACGATGCCCGCGTTCTCGATCGCGTCGATCGTCAGCATCGGCATTCCGCTGTTCGTCGTCGCGATGGCGTCACAGAACGTGCCGGGCATCGCGGTGCTGCGCGCGGACGGCTACCCGACGCCGTCGTCGCCGCTGATCGCGACGACCGGCCTCGCGTCGCTGCTGCTCGCGCCGTTCGGCTCGCACGGCGTGAACCTCGCGGCGATCACGGCCGCGATCTGCACCGGCCCCGAAGCGCACGAGGACCACGCGAAGCGCTACACGGCCGCCGTGTGGTGCGGCACGTTCTACCTGGTCGCCGGCGTCTTCGGCGCGACGATCGCCGCGTTGTTCGCGGCGCTGCCGAAAGCGCTCGTCGTGTCGGTCGCGGCGCTCGCGCTGTTCGGCTCGATCATGAGCGGCCTCGCGAACGCAATGCAGGACGTGAAGCAGCGCGAAGCGGCGCTCGTCACGTTCATGGTGACCGCGTCGGGCCTCACGCTGCTGTCGATCGGCTCGGCATTCTGGGGGCTCGTCGCCGGGGTCGTCACGCAGGTGATCCTGAACGCGCGGCGCCCCGGGTGACGCGGCTCGGCCGCCTGCCGCGGCGCGCGCCGCCGCGCCCGCCCGGCACGCCAAAACGTGCGCGACACGAATCGGGCCTAAAATGATGGATCGGAAGCGGCGTCCGGCGCCGCTTCGCTTCGCCGCCGCGCTCGCGCGGCCCGTGAGAACCCGGCGCCCCGCGCTCTTCTTCCGAATCGCCATGACTACCGCACTCGACCAGTTGAAGCAGTACACGACCGTCGTCGCCGACACGGGCGACTTCCAGCAGCTTGCGCAATACAAGCCGCAGGACGCGACCACGAACCCGTCGCTGATCCTGAAGGCTGTCCAGAAGGAGGCGTACAAGCCGATCCTCGAGAAAACCGTCCGCGATCATCGCAACGAAAGCACCGATTTCATCATCGACCGCCTGCTGATCGCATTCGGCACCGAAATCCTGAAGCTGATCCCGGGCCGCGTATCGACCGAGGTCGACGCGCGCCTGTCGTTCGATACGCAGCGCTCGATCGACAAGGGCCGCGAGCTCATCAAGCTGTACGAAGCAGCCGGCGTCGGCCGCGAGCGCATCCTGATCAAGCTCGCGTCGACGTGGGAAGGCATCCGCGCGGCCGAGGTGCTGCAGAAGGAAGGGATCAAGTGCAACATGACCCTGCTTTTCTCGCTCGTGCAGGCCGCCGCGTGCGCGGAAGCCGGCGCGCAGCTGATCTCGCCGTTCGTCGGCCGCATCTACGACTGGTACAAGAAGCAGGCCGGCGCCGAATGGAATGAAACGCGCGACGGCGGCGCGAACGATCCGGGCGTGCAATCGGTGCGCCGCATCTACACGTACTACAAGACGTTCGGCTACAAGACCGAAGTGATGGGCGCGAGCTTCCGCACGACCAGCCAGATCACCGAGCTCGCCGGCTGCGACCTGCTGACGATCAGTCCCGATTTGCTGCAGAAGCTGCAGGAGAGCAACGAGACGGTCGCCCGCAAGCTGTCGCCGGAAACGCTGCAGGACAAGCCGGCCGAGCGCGTCGCGATCGACGAGGCGTCGTTCCGCTTCCAGCTGAACGACGAAGCGATGGCCACCGAAAAGCTCGCCGAAGGCATCCGTGTGTTCGCCGCCGACGCGGTGAAACTCGAGAAGCTGATCGACGCGCTGCGCTGAGCCGCACTGCGCGTCAGCGGCTGTCAGCAAGACTGACAACAGCCGTCAGCAAGCGCTGCAAACGGTCGCGAACATGATGTTCGCGGCCGTTTTTATTTTTCATTCCATCGTCAAGCGCGCGCACTACAATCCACGTCACGGGTGCGACGGCCGCCTCCCGATGCGCCCTTTCCCCAGTCAATCTTGCACGACGCCACGCCGGCGCCGACGCGCCGGCACGGCTCATTCCAGGAGACAACGATGCAAGTTCAACCGTACCTGACGTTCTACGGTCGTGCCGACGAAGCCCTTCAGTTCTACGAAAAGGCACTCGGCGCGAAGACGATGTTCAAGATGCACTTCAAGGACGCCCCGCCGAATCCCGATTACCCGATGTCGCCGGAGATGAGCGACAAGGTGATGCACGCGAGCTTCACGATCGGCGACTCGATGATCATGTGCTCGGACGGCGATTGCAGCCAGCCGGCGGGCGCCGCGCACGCCGGCTATTCGCTGTCGCTGAACCCGGCGACGGTCGAGGAAGGCCAGAAGCTGTTCGATGCGCTCGCCGACGGCGGCGAAGTGACGATGCCGTTCGGCAAGACGTTCTGGGCGCTCGGCTTCGGGATGGCGAAGGATCGCTTCGGCGTGCACTGGATGGTCAACGTCGAGGATCTGTCGCAGCGCGAGGAGCTCGCGAAACGCGCGCAGGGCTGACGCAAAGGAAACGCCCGCCACCTTGCGGTGGCGGGCGTTTTCGTTGCCGGGCAGCCGGCAATGCGTCGTGCGCGGCACGCGGCCGCGCACGGCCCGTATCAGCTCTCGACGACGTCGAGATAATCCTCCGGCCGCGTGCGATCCTCCGCATGCGCCATGCCGATCACGCGCACCAGCACGCTCACGACCACCGATACCACCAGGTTCACGATCAGCGACCACACGGCCGCGTAGCCGGGAATTGCGAGGCCGAACAGGTGGATCGTGAAGATCGAACTCGCCAGCTTCAGCGAGACCGCCATCCACGTGCCGCAGATGATGCCGGCCGCCCAGCCGGCCAGCAAGCCGCGATGGTCGAGCACGCGCGTGTACAGGCCGAGCACGATCGCCGGCAGCGTCTGGATGATCCAGATCCCGCCGAGCAGCTGCAGCTGGATCGCGTAGGTCAGCGGCAGCCCGAGGATGAACGCGACCGCGCCGACCTTCACGATCAGCGACACGAGCTTCGCGACGTGCGTCTCCTGGTCGTGCGACATGTTGCGGTTCACGAACTCGCGGTGGATGTTGCGCGTGTACAGGTTCGCGGCGGCGATCGACATGATCGCCGCCGGCACCAGTGCACCGATGCCGATCGCCGCGAACGCGACGCCGACGAACCACGACGGGAAGTACTCGAGGAACAGTGCGGGCACCGCGAAGTTCGGGCCGAACGCCTTGAAGTACGGCGCGTACTGCGGCATGTCCTTCACGCCGGAGGCGAGCGCCATGTAGCCGAGCAGCGCGAGCAGGCCGAGCACGAACGAGTACGCGGGCAGCATCGCCATGTTGCGGCGGATCGAGTTGCCCGACGACGACGACAGGATCGCCGTGACCGAGTGCGGATACAGGAACAGCGCGAGCGCCGAGCCGATCGCGAGCGTCGCGTACGCGCTGTAGCCGTTCAGGCTCATCGCGTCGGGCGCCTTCAGCAGCAGCTTCGCGGGCGGCACGGCGGAGAAGATGTGCCCGAAGCCGCCGAGCTTCGCGGGGATCACGATGACCGCGGCGGCGATCGTGACGTAGATCAGCACGTCCTTCACGATCGCGATCATCGCGGGGGCGCGCAGCCCCGACGTGTACGTGTAGGCGGCGAGGATCGCGAACGCGATGATCAGCGGCAGGTCGCCGACGAAGCCGGTCGTGTCGAAGCCGAGCGCGCCGATCACCACCTCGATGCCGACGAGCTGCAGCGCGATGTACGGCATCGTCGCGACGATGCCCGTCACCGCGATCGCCAGCGCGAGCATCCGGCTGCCGTAGCGCGCGTTGACGAAGTCGGCGGCCGTCACGTAGCCGTGCCGCTTCGCGATGCTCCACAGTTTCGGGAACACGACGAACGCGAACGGATAGATCAGGATCGTGTACGGCAGCGCGAAGAAGCCCATCGCGCCGGCGCCGAACACGAGCGCGGGCACCGCGACGAACGTGTAGGCCGTGTAGAGGTCACCGCCGAGCAGAAACCACGTGACGATCGTGCCGAAGCGGCGTCCGCCGAGGCCCCATTCGTCGAGATGGGCGAGATCGCCACGCCGCCAGTTCGCGGCCAGGAAACCGATGATCGTGACGCCGATGAACAGCAGGACGAAGACGAAGGTCGCGCCGAGATTCATTGCGCACCTCCTTGCGTACCGCTCGCCTTCCACGCGTTCTTGGTCTTGAAGTACACGAACGCGGTGATCACCGCGCTGATGAAGACCCAGAGCAACTGGTACCAGTAGAAAAACGGAAAACCGAACCATTGCGGTTCGATCTTGCTGTACGACGGCACCCAGACCATCGCGATCAACGGCAGTACCAGCAGCCAGAGCCAGCGCTTCGCGGCCCGGTTGGCGTCGGCATCGTGAGCCATGACGTCTCCTCTTCTATCCCGGTTATCGATCTTGTTGAGCGGGTACGGCACCGAGAGGAGCGGCGAAACGGGTAGGCTGCGGCTCCCCTGGCTTCGCGCCAGTATAGGAGCCGCGAGTACGCGGTCAAGCAGGGGCGAACCCGAGGTGATCCGCCCCTTGTCACTGGGATGCGCCGGCCTGCGCCGGCGCATCCGGCGTCAGATCGAGAACGCGGTATCGCGTGCGCCGTCCGTTGCTTTCAAAGCTTTCACCCACTTGCGCGCGGGCAGCTTGAGCGTGTCCTCGATCAGCTTCGCGCGGGCGTCGAGCTGGGCGAACGGCACGTCGAGCGCGGGGCCCGAGAACGCGATCGCGATGCGGTTGCCGTCGTGCACTTCGGGCAGCGCGATCACGCGGTGGTCGAACGCCGCATTCAGGTGCTTCATGTTGCGCACGAAGCTCGGATGATCGCCGAACAGGTTGATCGTCGCGATGCCGGCATCGGCGAGGCAGCCGCGCACCGCGCGGTAGAACGCGACGCTGTCGAGCACGGGGCCGCGCGCGGTCGCGTCGTACAGGTCGATCTGGATCGCGCCCGCCGTGCCGCGGTTGGCCGGGTCGTTGACGAAGTCCCACGCGTCGGCTTCGTGCACGGCGAGGCGCACGTCGTCGGGCGGTAGCGCGAACATCGTGCGCGCGGCGACGATCACCGCCGGGTTCAGCTCGACGGCCTCGACCTTCGCGTGCGGCAGGAAACGATGCGAGAACTTGGTCAGCGCGCCGGTGCCGAGCCCGAGCTGGACGATCCGTTCCGGCGTTTCGAGAAACAGCAGCCAGGCCATCATCTGCTGCGCGTATTCGAGCTCGATATGCAGCGGCTTCGAGATCCGCATCGCGCCCTGCACCCACTCGGTACCGAAGTGCAGGAAGCGCACGCCGCCTTCTTCGGAGAACGTCACGGGCGCGAAACGCGGCTTGCGCGGCGCTTCGAGTACCGGCACGTCGTCGTGTTCGTCGATGTCCGGGCGGCGCTTCACGCGCGGCGGCTGGAGTTTTTCGGAGCCGTTGTAGGCGGACGGCTTGCGTTGCTTGAACGCGCGTGCCTCGGCGGACGCACGCTTGATCAGTCGGGTCATGATGGTTGAATCTCGCTGGGTGACGCTGGATGAGCGGACGAGAGGATAGCATTGGTGGGAGGCGGAGGCCGCCGACGCGTGCCCCGCCACGCGTGACGTCGAATCCCGTCGGCGCTACGCTGCATTCGCGGACCCACAGGAGAGCGCATGACCTCGCACGACAAGAAGATCTGGTTTCCGGCGAAGCGCTACGGCTGGGGATGGGGATTGCCGGTCGCGTGGCAGGGCTGGGTCGTGCTGCTGTTCGCGATCGGCGTCATCACGAGTGCATGGCTCGTGCCGCCGCATCGGTCGCCGGTGGCGTACGGGGCATGCCTCGTGGTGCTGGTCGCGCTGCTGACTGCGGTGTGCTGGCTCAAGGGCGAGAAGCCCCGGTGGCGATGGGGCAACGACGATTGAGCGTCGACGCGATACGCGAGCCCATGCGTTTTTGCTGCCTGACGACCGCGCGTCGTACGGCAGTGCATGCAACGTCGGCTCGCCGCGCACCGTGCCCGGCAGCCGCCGGAACGGGTCGCCATTTTGTTCAGTTTGACACCGGCGTTGGCCAGACAGCATGCTGGTGCCGCGCACGCATTTTCTTTCGACGGGACCGGTTGCGCCGTAACGTCATCGAAGCCTGCCAATATCCGCTCTGGCCATACCTGCTCCATCACACGGGATTTCGTAAGCATGAGTCACATCCACTTCATTGGCGGGGAAAAGGGCGGCGTCGGCAAATCGCTCGCAGCCCGCGTGCTGGCCCAGTATTTCATCGATCGGAGCATGCCCTTCGTGGGCTTCGATACCGACCGATCGCACGGCGCGCTCCTGCGGTTCTATGCCGATTTTGCCGCGCCTGCCGTGCTCGACCAGCATGACAGCCTCGATCCGGTCATGGAATCGGCGCTCGAAGATCCGCAACGGCGCATACTGGTCGACCTCGCGGCCCAGACGCGGCAGTCGCTCGCCAAGTGGCTCGACGATTCCGACGTAGTCGACTTCGCCGAGGAACACGGCCTAACGCTGACGTGGTGGCACGTGATGGACACTGGACGCGATTCGGTCGATCTGCTGCGGCAATGGCTCGACGAATTCGGCGGACGAATCAAGCTGGTGCTGGTGCTGAATGAAGTCCGCGGCGATCGCTTCGAGATTCTGGAGGCCTCCGGCGAACGCGAGCGGGCCGAAGCCCTCGGCGCCAGCGTGATTACGCTGCGCCGCCTGCCCGATACGACGATGCAGAAGATCGATCGACAAAGCGCGAGCTTCTGGGCGGCGGTCAATCATCCCGACCGCGCCGCCACGGGGCTCGGCTTGCTGGAGCGGCAGCGCGTCAAGGTCTGGCTGCATCGTACTTACGAGGAGCTGGGCACGCTCGCCCTGTAGCACGGGCCCGTGACGGCACGGAGTGTGCGGCGGGTTGCCCGCGTGGCTCATACCGGGAAAACTTGGAGGTTCGATGGCCGAGCACGACAGACTGCATCCACTCCGTCCGTTCCTGAAAAACTGGGTCTGGGAGCACGGTCGAATCGGGACGCGCTATCTGGACTGCGTGGATGGCGAAATCAAGTTCGACGAAGGCAAGAAATCGCATTTCGCCGCCGAGCAATATACCTACGTGCCGCTGGGCAAGAACGCTGAGGACGACACGTCCGCGGAGGGTCCCGCGATCCACGATGCCGGACTTGCCCGCTTTTTGCGGGCGGCTCAATTGGGCACGCCCGGGGAAGCCGGTTCCGTGGCGGAGGTTCAGCGCGCCGTGCAGGATTGCGTGGAGATCGGCCTGTTCAGCGCGTATCAACGGGAGGCTCGCCAGGCATGGGCCCGCTACGCGCAGGAACCGATGTTCGAGGACGAGATCCGCGCGGCGGTCGTCGACGACATCCGGCGAATTTACGTCGGCATGCGAGAACAGCTGGCGCTGTACGATTTCAGTGTGCTCTACGGCTTGCCCACGCCGCTGCTGATCAGCGACACACCGTTCATCGACTGGCGCGTGATCGCCAGTCCGGCACTGCCGTTCGTCTCGCTTCCGCTGGGACCTTATTGCCTGCTGGTAGGCGCGCCATCGGGCAGAAGTAGCCGAATCGGCCCGGTGGTCTGGAAGGCCGCTGCCGCGCTGGGGCCGTTGAAGGACCACAACCGCCGGATCGAGGAGCATGCACGTCTGTGGCTGGTGGCGACCACCGATGATCAACTCGTGGCGGCACAAAGCCGCATCGTCTCGGCCGCGGGCGCTAGGCAAGGCGAGGCAAAGCCTTGACCGGTAGCGTCGAGTGGCGGCGCGATCGCATCAGGTCCGGTTTGTCCTGTTGCCGCTCCCGCCCCTGCGACCGCTCGCCGTGGCCATCACCAACGTCTTGCGATATCCCCGCTATCTAGATCCGCCGAACGGTCGCTCATCGAGCTTAAATTTGGCTCGATCGTGCTAAATTTTGGCTCGATCGTGCTAATATCACGGCTTATGACAAAGCTCGGCGACGCCCTCTTTTCCAGCGCACAGCAACCCATTCTGGCCTGCCTGTTTGGGCAGCCCGAACAGTGGTTTCACGTCAAAGAGTTGATCCGGCTGACCAGTCTCGGTAGTGCCAGCGTCCAGCGAGAACTGAATCGTCTCGAAAAAGGTGGCCTCATCGAAACTCGACGCATCGCCAATCTCAAACAGGTGCGAGCGTTTGCCGGCAGCCCCATTTTCAGTGAGCTGCGTCTCATCGTCCTCAAAACCTTCGGGGTCGTCGAGGTGCTCCGCGAAGCGCTGTCACCGCTGACCTCAGAGATACAACTCGCCTTTGTATACGGTTCGGTTGCCCAAGGCAGCGACCACGCCGGTAGCGACGTCGATGTCATGTTGGTCAGTGAGACGCTCAGCTATGGACAAATCATGGCCGCACTCGAATCGGCTGAAAGACAGCTCGGCCGCTCGGTCCAGATCACACAATATACTCACGAGGAATTTCTCGAACGGAAACGCAAAAGTCATCCGTTCCTCGCGGAAGTGCTGCGCCAACCGAAGCTGATGATTATCGGAACCGAGGACGACATTGACCGCATTGGATAACCTCGTACGCATCGGAAAACTCAAACCCCTTCCGGCGAACCGCGGCGAATTCGAGCATCTGCTCGGCCTCGCTCGAACCTTGCTCGATACCGTCACAAGCAGTAACGGAATGGCGACGGAGAGCCAGTTCATCCTCGCCTACGATGCCGCTCACGCCGCGTCACGTGCTGCGTTACGGGCTCACGGATACCGGAGCGACGACCGATATCTGGTCTTTCAGTGTCTCGAACACACGATCGGCTGGCCGACCGAAAAATGGCGCGTGCTCGACACCTGCCATCGCAGGCGCAATGCGGCCGAATACGAGGGCAACATAGATCTTCCAGCGAGTCTGACCGCCGAGTTGGTTCGGCTCACTGCTGAACTCATTGAAACCGTATCTCTACTCGACCGCCTGCTGCCGTCCACCTGATACTGCTTCGCGGGATACTCTGAATCCAACGAGTTTCAGGCGCGAATCCCGCGCCAAAGCACCAGCTTCTGCTCGAACGACAGCATCGCGTTCGCCGGGCTCGACGAAGGCAGCACGAGCGTCTCGTACCCAGCCTGGCCGATCACGTCGGCGAACCGCCCCGCCGTCTTGCCGTTGAAGCACACGCGCTTCAGCAACGGCGCATGCTCGCGCAGCGAATCGAAGTCGTTCGGCTTCGCGTTCCTGATCGCGGAATCGAGGCTGCCCTGACGATGGCACGCATCGAGCACGTCCCAGATGCCGATGCCGTGCGACAGCACGCGCTCGAGCCGCGCGTCGTACGGCAGCTCATGCAGCGACGGCTCGCCGAGCACCGCGCCGAGCAGCCGCCAGAACTGGTTGCGCGGATGCGCGTAGTACTGCGCGGCGTCGAGCGACGCCTCGCCCGGAAAGCTGCCGAGGATCATCGTGTGCGTATTCGGCGCGACGACCGGCGGAAACCCTTGCAGCATCACGCGCCTCCGTGCGACCCGACGGACCGCGGCCCGTCGCCGTGCGCATCGAGGTGGCGCCACAGCGCCGGCAGCATGCACTCGGTGACCATCAGCGGCTTGCCGTGACGCTGGAACACCGAGCGTCGCGCGACGAACGCATGCGGCGCCCGCGCGCCCAGCAATGCATGGCTCGCGAGCGCATACAGCGGATGGCCGGCGATCACGCGCCGGCTCACGAGCGCCGAGCGCTCGACCTGCGGATCGCTGTACAGCAGCTCCGCGAGCGGTCGCGTGCGCAGCCGCCGCATCGCCTGCCACACGCCCTTGCTGGCCGCGAGCGGCGCGATGCTGTGCGCGGCGACGTACGGCATGCCGTCGACCGACAGGATCACCTCGCGCACCCACATCGGCGCGCGCGGCGAACTGGCGAGCGCGTCCGGCTCGTCGAACCACGGGCGGTCGACGGCCTCGCGCGTCACCCGCACGTTCACGCGGCCGAGCCGCGCGAGGTGCGCGGTCAGCGATCCGCCGCGCGTCAGCCAGTCGCGCTGGTCGAGCGTGCAGCCAGGCCGTGGCGTCTCGCGCCAGCCGGCCTGCCCACCGTCGAATCGCATGCGCGCGTTCACGCGGCGCGCGACAGCAGCAGCGCGTTGGTCCGCTTCACGAAGCTCGCCGGATCGTCGAGCATGCCGCCTTCGGCCAGCAGCGCCTGATCGAACAGCAGATGGCACCAGTCGCCGAAATCGGCGCTGTCGGCGTTCAGTTGCTTCACGAGCGCGTGCTCGGGATTGATCTCGAGGATCGGCTGCATCGCCGGCGCGTTCTGGCCGGCCGCCTTCAGCATCCGCTGCAGGTAGCCGCTCATGTCGTTGTCGTCCGCGACGAGGCACGACGGCGAATCGGTCAGGCGGAACGTGACGCGCACTTCCTTCACCTTGTCGCCGAGCGCTTCCTTCATCTTCTCGACGACCGGCTTGATCGCCTCGCCGGCCTGCTCCTGCGCCTTCTTCTCCTCGTCGTTCAGCTCGCCGAGATCGAGGTCGCCGCGGGCCACGCTGGCGAGCGGCTTGCCGTCGAATTCATGCAGGAACGACAGCATCCATTCGTCGACGCGATCGGTCAGCAGCAGCACCTCGACACCCTTCTTGCGGAACACCTCCAGATGCGGGCTGTTCTTCGCGGCCTGCCACGTATCGGCGGTCACGTAGTAGATCTTGCTCTGCTCGGGCTTCATGCGCGACACGTAGTCGGCGAGCGACACGTCCTGCGCGTCGGTGTCGCCATGCGTCGATGCGAAGCGAAGCAGCTTCGCGATGCGCTCGCGGTTCGCGTGATCCTCGCCGAGGCCTTCCTTCAGCACCTGGCCGAACGCGCCCCAGAACGTCTTGTACTTCTCCTTGCCGGCATCGTCTTCCGCATTCGCGAGCTCCTCGAGCATCGACAGCGCGCGCTTGGTCACGCCTTCGCGGATCGCCTTCACGTCGCGGCTTTCCTGCAGGATTTCACGCGACACGTTCAGCGGCAGGTCGGCCGAATCGACCACACCCTTCACGAAGCGCAGGTATTGCGGCAGCAGCTGTTCGGCGTCGTCCATGATGAACACGCGCTTCACGTACAGCTTCAGGCCGCCGCGATAGTCGCGGTTCCACAGGTCGAACGGCGCGTGCGCGGGCACGAACAGCAGCTGCGTGTATTCGCTGCGGCCCTCGACGCGGTTGTGCGTCCACGTGAGCGGGTCCTGGTGATCGTGCGCGATGTGCTGGTAGAACTGCGTGTACTGCTCGTCGGTGACGTCGCTCTTCGAACGCGTCCACAGCGCGCTCGCCTGGTTGATGGTTTCGTCCTCGTCCTTCAGGACCATCTCGCCCTTTTCCTGATCCCACTCTTCCTTGCGCATCAGGATCGGCAGCGCGATGTGGTCGGAATACTTCTGGATGATCGACTTCAGGCGGTGCGACGACAGCAGGTCGTCCTCGCCTTCGCGCAGGTGCAGCGTGATCGTCGTGCCGCGTTGCGCGCGCTCGATCGCGTCGATCGTGAAATCGCCCTCGCCCGCGCTTTCCCAACGCACGGCTTCGTTCGCCGGCAGGCCCGCGCGACGCGTTTCGACGGTGATCTTGTCGGCGACGATGAAGCCCGAGTAGAAGCCCACGCCGAACTGGCCGATCAGCGCCGCGTCCTTCTGCTGGTCGCCCGACAGCTTCGTGAAGAATTCCTTGGTGCCCGAACGCGCGATCGTGCCGAGGTTCGCGATCGCCTCGTCGCGGCTCATGCCGATGCCGTTGTCGTCGATCGTGATCGTGCGGGCGGCCTTGTCGTAGCCGATGCGGATGCGCAGGTTCGGATCGTTCTCGTACAGCGCGTTGTCCGCGAGCCCTTCGAAACGCAGCTTGTCGGCCGCGTCGGACGCATTCGACACCAGTTCGCGCAGGAAGATTTCCTTGTTGCTGTAGAGCGAATGGATCATCAGGTGGAGGAGTTGCTTGACCTCTGCCTGAAAGCTCATCGTTTCGTGTGCCATGGATGCTGTTTCCTCTTACTTGAACTGAAAAGGGTGACGCCGGCGCCCGGCGCGCGATGCCGGCGGACCCGTGAAGGACGCCCGGTTGGGACAACCGGGTTGGGGCGGCCCGTTCGGGACGGCCCCCTCTGGGACGACCGCCTGGCGCCGGCGGTTTGCGCGCGTATCTGGGGACGGCACGCGCCATTTCAAGAGCCGGCCTGCCGCGCCGCGTCACGACGCGCGCCGCACCGCCGAGTCGATATAGCCCGCCAGCAGCCCCGGCAGCGCCGGATCGCCGCAGTTCGCGACGTTGAAGCGCATCCACGTGGACGGCGACTGCTGCGGCGAGAACAGGCTGCCGGGCGTCAGCAGGAAGCCGGCTTCGTGCGCGACCGCCGCGAGCGCGTCCGAATCGACGCCCGTGTCGGCCCACAGGAACATCCCGGCCGCCGGCATCGTGAAGAGCCCGAGCCCCGTGCGCTCGAGCATCCGCGCGGTCTTGTCGCGCACGCCGTCGAGCCGCGCGCGCAGCCGCTCGACATGGCGCCGGTAATGCCCTTCGGTCAGGATCTTGTACAGCACGCGCTCGTTGAGCTCGGGCGTGGTCATCCCGACCAGCATCTTCTGGTCGGTGATGGCCTTCGCGATCTCCGGCGCGCAGGCCACGTAGCCGACCCGCAGGTTCGCGGCGAGCGTCTTCGAATAGCTGCCGAGATAGATCACGCGCTTCAACTGGTCGAGGCTCGCGAGGCGCGTGGCCGGATAGCTGGGCGGACACAGGTCGCCGTACACGTCGTCCTCGACGACGAGGAAGTCGTAGGCCTCCGCGAGCTTCAGGATCCGGAACGCCTGCGCGGCCGACAGCGACGTGCCGGTCGGGTTCTGCAGCACCGAGTTGATCACGAGCATCTTCGGCCGCCACATCTGCACCAGGGTTTCGAGCGCGTCGAGGTCGGGGCCGTCGGGCGTATACGGCATCCCGACGAGTTGCGCGCCCTGCGCCGCGAAACGGCCGAACATCTGGAACCACGCCGGATCGCCGACGATCACCGCATCGCCCGGGCGCATGTAGATCCGCGAGATCAGGTCGATCGCCTGCGTGATGCCCGACACCAGCACGATCTGTTCGGGCTTCGCGCCGATCTCGACTTCGGCGAGGCGCGTCTGCAGTTGCTGGCGCAGCGGCAGGAAACCCTGCGCGGTGCCGAAGCCGAGCATCTGCGCGCCCGACTGGCGCCCGAGCGCGCGCAGCGCGCCGGTGATCAGCTCGCCGTCGAGCCAGCGGCCCGGCAGGTAGCCGAGGCCCGGGCCCTTCTCCGGGCTGACCGTGTGCAGCATGTTGCGCAGCAGCCAGACGACGTCGATCGTGTTGTGCACGGGCGCGGCCTCGGCCACGCGCGCGACGCCATCGGCCGGCTGCGGGCCGGCGCCGGTGCGCTCGCGCACGTAGAAGCCGGAGCCGCGCCGCGAGTCGAGGTAGCCCTGCGCGACGAGACGCTCGTAGGCCTCGACGACGGTGAAGCGCGACACGCTCTTGTCGAGCGCGAGCTTGCGGATCGACGGCATGCGCATGCCGGGACGGAACACGCGTTCGTCGATGCGCCGCCGCGCCCACTGGACCAGCTGGTCGACGAGCGTGAGCGTGGCCGTGTCGTGCGGCGCGGGAATCTGGGCGAGGGGGACGGTGGACATGGGCGGCAGGCTCCAACTGTACCGAAGGCTATCGCGCCGATTGTACCGTTACTGTGCCGGTAGCGACGATTACAGTTGACCGGAATGGCGATCGTGCGGCCGCCGTTCCGGCCCGCCGCACGTGGCGCAGTGCACGCCGAGGCGCCTCGCGAGCGGTGCGCCGGCCGGTGCAGCCCCCGCCCGGCACGCCGTTCGCCTACCCTGACACTTTCGCTTTCCGACCGACCCTCATGCCAGCCCGCTCCCTGACACTCGACCATCTCGTGATTGCCGCGCGCACCCTCGACGAAGGCGTGCGCCATGTCACCGATGCACTCGGCATCGAACCGGCCGGCGGCGGCCGCCACCCGCTGATGCGGACCCACAATGCGCTGTTCGGCGCGTGGGGCGGGCTCTATCTCGAAGTGATCGCGATCGACCCCGACGCGCCCGCGCCGGAAGACGGTGCAAAACCGCCTCGTGCGCGGCTGTTCGGGCTCGACGATCCGGCGATCCAGGCGCGGCTCGCGCAGCAGGGCCCGTTTCTCGCGCACTGGGTCGCGCGCGTCGACCGCCCGCGCCAGCTTGCGCTGTGGCAGCGCCAGTATCCGGCCCGCATCGCGCCCGTCGTCGCGATGCGGCGCGGCGATCTGAGCTGGGGCCTCACGGTGCCCGACGACGGCAGCTTCCCCGCGTGGCAGGGTGCGGGCGACGGCCTCGTGCCGTCGCTGATCCAGTGGGACAGCCCGCGCCATCCGGCCGAATCGCTGCCGGCCGACGGCATCGCGCTGAAAGTGCTCAAGGGCGCCCATCCACGCGCGGATACGATCCGCGCGCAACTCGACTGGCTCGGCGCCGCCCACCTGCTCGACGTCGAAGCCACCGACGGTCCGCCGGCGCTGGTCGCCGAATTCGACACGCCGCAGGGCCCGCGCACGCTGCGCTGACGCCGCACGCGCGGCCGCCCTGCTCGTCACACCATACGCACCTCGCCAATACGGAGACACCCACGACATGAATTCGCGCGAAACCCGGGGCATGCTGCTCGGCCTCATCGGCGTGATGATCTTCAGCCTGACGCTGCCGATGACGCGGATCGTCGTATCCGAACTCAACCCGCTGCTCAACGGGCTCGGCCGCGCGCTCGCCGCCGCCGTGCCGGCCGGCCTGCTGCTGTGGTGGCGCCGCGAGCGGCTGCCGACCCGCGCGCAACTGAAAAGCCTCGCGATCACGTCGGCCGGCGTGATCATCGCGTACCCGGTGTTCTCGGCGTGGGCGATGAAATCGGTGCCGGCCTCGCACGGCGCGGTGGTCAACGGATTGCAGCCGTTGTTCGTCGCGCTGTACGCGGCGTGGCTGTCGCACGAGCGGCCGTCGAAGGCATTCTGGGCCAGCGCGGTGGCCGGCAGCGCGCTCGTGATCGCGTTCGCGCTACGTGACGGCGGCGGCACCGTGCAGGCTGGCGACGCGCTGATGCTCGTCGCAGTCGGTATCGGCGCGCTCGGCTATGCGGAAGGCGCGCGCCTCGCGCGCCAGATCGGCGGCTGGCAGGTGATCTGCTGGGCGCTCGTCGTGTCGGCGCCGTTCCTCGTGCTGCCGGTCGGCTGGCTCGCATGGATGCAGCACGCCGCGCATCCGGGGCCACTCGCGCCGCGCACCTGGCTCGCGTTCGGCTACGTGACCCTCTTTTCGCAATTCATCGGCTTTTTCGCCTGGTATGCGGGGCTCGCGATGGGCGGCACCGCGCGCGTCGGCCAGGTGCAACTGCTGCAGATTTTCTTCACGATCGCCTTTTCCGCGCTGCTGTTCGGCGAAACGGTCACGTCGTCGACGTGGCTGTTCGCCGCCGCCGTGATCGCGACCGTGGTGCTCGGGCGCCGCTCGGCGGTCGCCACGGCGCCGCGCCCCGCTCGCGCCGGCTGATGAGGTGCGCCATAATGGACGTTTTGCCTGATCGGTTTCGCCTGACTGGCCGTGCCCACCCAGCCGCGAAGGCGCCATCGTGCTCGCGCTCGCCCACCCGGCGGCGTCGAAGCGATCCGCCTGATCGACCTTTCTTGACTGACCACGATATCCGAACGAGGAGACTATGAATCCGAGCGACCTGCATCCGCCGCACTGGCAGCTTTCCGAACGCGCCCGCAAGCTGACGAGCTCGGCGATCCGCGAGATCCTGAAGGTCACGGAACGCCCCGAGGTCATCTCGTTCGCCGGCGGCCTGCCCGCCCCCGCGACGTTCCCGGCCGAACGCATGCGCGCCGCCGCCGACCGCGTGCTGCGCGATGCGCCGGCCGCCGCGCTCCAGTACAGCGCGACCGAAGGCTACCTGCCGCTGCGCGAGTGGATCGCCGAGCGCTACAGCGTGCGCGTGTCGCAGGTGCTGATCACGACCGGCTCGCAGCAGGCCCTCGACCTGCTCGGCAAGGCGCTGATCGACCCGAACAGCCCGATCCTGGTCGAAACCCCGACCTACCTCGGCGCGCTGCAATCGTTCTCGCTGTACGAGCCGCGCTACGTGCAGGTGCCGACCGACGAGCAGGGCCTGCTGCCGGAAGGCCTCACGCCCGAACTCACGCAAGGCGCGCGCCTGCTGTATGCGCAGCCGAACTTCCAGAACCCGACCGGCCGCCGCCTGCCCGTCGAGCGCCGCCGTGCGCTCGCCGCGTTCGCGCAGACGAGCCCGTTCCCGGTGCTGGAGGACGATCCGTACGGCGCGCTGAACTACCAGGGCGAGCCGCTGCCGACGATGCTGTCGATGGCGCCCGACCACGTCGTGCATCTCGGCACGTTCTCGAAGGTGCTCGCGCCGGGCCTGCGGATCGGCTACATCATCGCGCCCGAGGAACTCCACTTCAAGCTCGTGCAGGCCAAGCAGGCCACCGACCTGCACACGCCGACGCTCACGCAGCGCATCGCGCACGAAGTGATCAAGGACGGCTTCCTCGACGAGCACATCCCGACGATCCGCGAGCTGTACAGCGCGCAGTGCGACGCGATGCTCGGCGCGCTCACGCGCCACATGCCGGCAGGCGTCACGTGGAACCGTCCGGAAGGCGGGATGTTCATCTGGGTGAACCTGCCCGCGCAGATCGACAGCATGAAGCTGCTCGCCGCGGCCGTCGACAACCACGTCGCCTTCGTGCCGGGCGCGCCGTTCTTCGCGGAGAACGCGCAGCAGAACACGCTGCGCCTGTCGTTCGTGACGGTGCCGCCCGAGAAGATCGAGGAAGGCGTCGCGCGCCTCGGCAAGCTGCTGCGCGAGCGCCTCTGATCCCCTTTTTTCCTGTCACGACTCTCTACGAGGAATCGAACACATGGCTAACGTCTACGACAAACTGAAGTCGCTCGGCATCGAGCTCCCGACCGCCGGCGCCCCGGCCGCCGCCTACGTGATGAGCGCGCAAAGCGGCAACACGGTCTACCTGTCGGGCCACATCGCGAAGAAGGACGGCAAGGTCTGGGCCGGCAAGCTCGGCGCGGATCTGCAAACGGAAGACGGCAAGGCCGCCGCCCGCTCGATCGCGATCGACCTGCTCGCGACGCTGCACGCGCACACCGGCGACCTGAACAAGGTCACGCGCATCGTCAAGCTGATGAGCCTCGTCAACTCGACGCTCGACTTCACCGAACAGCACGTCGTGACGAACGGCGCGTCGGAGCTGATCGCCGAAGTGTTCGGCGACGCGGGCAAGCATGCGCGTTCGGCATTCGGCGTCGCGCAGATCCCGCTCGGCGCGTGCGTCGAGATCGAACTGATCGCCGAAGTCGCGTAACGGGCGCAGCGCGATGCCCGGTCGTCTCGTTCGCTTCAAGCAGGTCGACGTGTTCACGTCGGTGCCGTTCAAAGGCAATCCGCTTGCCGTGGTGTTCGACGCCGATTCGCTCGGCGACGACGCCATGCTCGAGATCGCCCGCTGGACGAACCTGTCGGAAACGACGTTCCTCTGCACGCCGACCGATCCGGAAGCCGACTATCGCGTGCGGATCTTCACGACCGGCGGCGAACTGCCGTTCGCCGGCCACCCGACGCTCGGCACCGCGCATGCGTTCCTGGAAAGCGGCGCGCGGCCGCGCATGCCGGGCCGGCTGATCCAGCAGTGCGGGGTCGGCCGGGTCGCGCTGCGCGAGCAGGGCGGCCGCTGGGCGTTCGCCGCGCCGCCGGCACGCGTCACGCCGCTCGACCGTTCGGACTACGCGGTACTGGCCGCCGCGCTGCGCAGCGACGCGCTCGACCTCGATGCCGAGCCGTGCGCGGTGGACAACGGCGCACCGTGGCTGGTCGCGCGGCTGAAGTCGGCCGACGCGTGCATCGGCCTGTCGCCCGATCCGGCCGCGCTGGCGGCACTGACCCACCGCTACGGCGTGGACGGCCTCGCCGCCTATGCGCCGCACGCCGAAGGCGGCCCCGCGACGTTCGAGATCCGCTGCCTGATGACGGGCGGCCAGTTCGGCACGCCCGGCGAGGACCCCGTCACCGGCAGCGCGAACGCCGCACTCGCGGGGCTGCTGACGCGCCAGGAACGCCGCCCCGGCCAATCGTATACGGCCCGCCAGGGCACGGCGATCGGCCGCGACGGCCGCATCTTCGTCAGCTACGACGACGACGGCACGACCTGGATCGGCGGCCACGTCGTCACGGTCGTCGACGGCACGTTCCGGTCACCCGACTGACATTTCGCGATGTGCGATGGCGCCGGCTCGTCCGGCGCCCTACGCTTTGCCCAACTATCGCAAAAACGTTCCAGCCAGTAATATCGGGCCTAATCCGTTGTTTCGGAGGTCTGTCCATGGTTGCGCGTCCCGCGAACGAACAGACGTCGGGACAATCCGAACCATAGCCGGCCATCCAGACGGATGGCGCACGCGAGCAGGACGCCGCCCTCTTCGATGAGCTCCGCCCGGTCCAACCACACGCCGCCGAACCGGCCGCTGCGCGCGCCGCGCAAGTCGCGCCGGCGTGCGCTGTTCGCCATCCCGCTGCTCGGGATGCTGGCGCTCGCGCTGCTATGGGCCGTGATCATCGCGCGTCTGTCCGTCGAAAAGGACAGCGCGTACAAGGAAGCGGCGGCCTCCGCGGCGATCCTGTCGTCCGCGCTCGAGCAGCATACGGTCAAGGCGATCCACCAGGTCGACCAGATCACCCGCTTCGTCAAGTTCGAATTCGAGAAATCGCCGGCGCGCTTCAATCTCGCGAGCGCCGTCGAGAAAGGCGTCGTGCCGAGCGACACGCTGATCCAGGTCTCGCTCGTCAACGCGAAGGGCATCCTGTTCGCGAACACCGCCGAACTTCATCCGCAGCCGATCAACCTGTCCGACCGCGAGCACTTCAAGGTCCACCTCGCGCACAACGACGACCGCCTCTTCATCAGCAAGCCCGTGCTCGGCCGCGTGTCGAGCCACTGGACGCTGCAGATGACGCGGCGCCTGAACAACCCGGACGGCAGCTTCGCGGGCATCGTCGTGGTGTCGGAAGACCCGAGCTACTTCACGAACGATTTCTACAACAACGCGGCCATCGGCAAGGAAGGCGTGATCGCGGTCGTGTCCGACACGGGCGCGGTGCTCGCGCGGCGCACGGGCTCGGTGAGCAACGCGCCGGGCGCGTTTTCGGCGTCGGGCGTCTACCCGATCGCCGAGCGCGTGACGGGCACGATCATCGATCCGATCGACGGCGTGACGCGCATCGTGTCGTACCGCCACCTCGACGGCTACCCGCTCGCAGTGATGGTCGGGCTGTCGCAGACGGAAGAGTTCGCGGACTACACCCACACGCGCAACGTCTACCTGCTGATGACGAGCTTCATCACGCTCGCGATGCTCGCGTTCTTCGGCGTCGCGACGGGCCTGATCGGCAAGCTGCTCGGCCGCGAGCGCGAAATGACGCAGCTCGCCGAATACGACCTGCTCACCGGCCTCGCGAACCGCTATGCGACGCTGCGCGGGCTGCGCAACGACGTGTCGATGCCCGCGAGCCTGTCGCGGCTCGGCCTGCTGTTCATCGATCTCGACAACTTCAAGACCGTCAACGACACGCTCGGCCACAACGCCGGCGACATCGTGCTGCAGATGACCGCGTCGCGCCTGGCCGATGCGGTCGGCGACGAAGGCTCGCTCGCGCGCATCGGCGGCGACGAGTTCGTCGTCGTGATGAAGGGCGACGACGTCGAGCGGCGCGCGGTACGGCTCGCGGAAGCGATCATCCGGATGTTCGGCGAGCCGTTCGACGTGCGCGGCAGTTCGTTCGTGCTGCATGCGAGCATCGGCATCGCGCTGCACACCGTCGCGAACGAAAGCGAGATCGACCTGCTGAAAAAGGCCGACCTCGCGATGTACAGCGCGAAGGACGCCGGCAAGAACTGCTACCAGTTCTATGCGCCGCACCTGTCGCACCGCGCCGACCACTTGATGCGCTGGGAACAGCAATTGCGCGTCGCGCTCGCCGAGGGGCAGCTGTTCCTCGCGTACCAGCCGAAGATCGACCTCACGCACCGCACCATCACCGGCTTCGAGGCGCTCGCACGCTGGGATCACCCCGAGCACGGCGTCATCTCCGCGAACGAATTCATTTCGATCGCCGAATCGACCGGCCTGATCGTGCCGATCGGCGACTTCGTGATCCGCACCGCGTGCGAGCAGATCGCGCGCTGGCGCGACGAAGGCCACGACACGCTGACGCTCGCGGTCAACATCTCGCCCGTGCAGTTCTGGCGCGGCGACCTGATCGAGACGATCTCGCAGGCGCTGCAGGACACCGGCATCCCCGCGAACCGGCTCGAGATCGAGATCACCGAGACCGCGATGATGGAATATCCGGAACTCGTGTCCGAGAAGATCGTCGCGCTGAAAAAGCTCGGCATCCGGATCGCGCTCGACGATTTCGGCACCGGCTATTCATCGCTGTCGTACCTGCACCGCTTCTCCGTCGATACGCTGAAGGTCGACCGCTCGTTCGTGCAGGCGATTCCGAACGACCGCAGCGTGTGCGTGATGGTGTCGTCGATCGTGCATCTCGCGCGCTCGCTCGGGCTGACCGTCGTCGTCGAGGGCACGGAGACCGAGGAGCAGATCACGTGGCTGTCCGCGCTCGGCGAAATCGAGGCGCAGGGCTTCCTGTTCTCGCGCCCGGTGCCGGCCGATGCGATTCCCGCGCTGATCGCCCGCTTCGGCGTGCGCGGCGAGCATCCGAATGTCGTCGCGCATCGCGCGACCGGCAGCACGGGCGCCTGAGCGCCCCCCCTGCTGCAGGTGGGCGCGCGTTGTGCGACGCCGCAATTATTTCGTTTTCCGATCCGATCGCTCAGTTCATTAACTAGCGTTTTCGCGCATGGCAGTGTCATGATGCGCAGCGGACAATCGGGAGGGCCGACGTGTCGGCGGGCCGCCGGCACGGCCATACGCGAGAGATCTGGCCCTGCGCCACCACACAATCATGACAACCGTCGAAGTCGAAGCGACCGCGCGTGTCGAAGAGGCACCGGCATCCCTATGGGCCTTGTTCAAGGTCGTCGCCGGCATTTCGGCCGTTTCGTGGGGCGGGCTTTCTATGATGGCGCAACTCGAACGCCATTACGTGGAGCGGCTGCGGCGCATCGAGCCGCACGTCTTCGGCGATCTCGTCGCGCTCGCGTGGCTCGTCCCGGGCCCCGTCGGCTGCAACGTCGCCGTGCAGGTCGGCCAGACGCTGCATGGCCGTGCCGGCGCGTGGGTCGCCGGCATTGCGAGCGTGCTGCCGTTCTCGATCCTGATGACGCTGTTCGCGATCTTCTATCAGACGCCGCTCGTGCGCTCGCTTGCCGCGCCGATGCTGATCAATCACTTCGGCATGGTGCTCGCCGCGCTGATCGGCGTCACGTGGGTCAAGCAGGTGCGCTCGCTCGCGCGCACGCGACTCGAACAGGCGATCGCCGCGCTATCGACGATTCTGCTCGCTTTCGCGCATAGTCCGGCTGCTTTCGTCGGGATTCTGTTCGCCGCGTTTGCAGCCGGCTGGCTGACGGGGCCGCCGCAGCGCGACACGGTCGATTTCACGCTGTCGAAGCGCGACCGCACCCTGCTCGTGCTGCTCGGCGTGCTCGTCGTGCTGTTCGCGGTGCCGCTACCCGGCGATTACCAGGCGGAATTGCTATGGCCGCGCCTCGCGGGTGCCGGCATGACGCTGTTCGGCGGCGGCTTCTCCGCGCTGCCGGTGCTCAAGACGCTGTTCGTCTCACCGGCGACCGGCATCTCCGATCACGACTTCACGCTGGCGTTCGCGCTGTCGCCGGTCGCGCCGGGGCCGTTGCTGAACGTGGTGCCGTTTCTCGGCTATCTGACCGACGGCTGGGTCGGCGCGCTGCTCGCCACCGCCGCGCTGTTCATTCCGTCGGGATGCCTTGTCGTGTTTGCGCAGAACCATTTGCTCCGGCTCAAGCGCCATTCGCGCTTCGAACACGGGATGCGCCTGCTGCGCGCGGCGACGACCGGCTTTCTCGTGGTCGCCGTCGTGAAAATCCTGCATCGAGAGCCGGCCGACCCGGTTTACTGGCTGACGGGCGCGTTCGCCACGCTGTGCTTCACGCGCTTCAAGGTGCCTGTCTATGCCGTGTACGGCGCGGTCGCCGTGGTGTGCAGCGTGTGGCTGTGGGCCGCGCGCTGACGGGCGCCGGCCGTCGCCCTGTCCGGTCTGGTCCGCCTCACCCGCTCAACCTGCCTGCACCGTAACCCGGCGTGCCATCCAGCGGGCGCGCAGCGCGTCGTACGCGAGGTTGAAGCAGAACGTGTAAGGCAGGAAGAACAGCACGATACCGAGGTCGAGCAGCAACGCCTCGACGAGGCTCACGTTCAGCCACCACGCGGCAACCGGCACCACCATCGCGACGAGGCCCAGCTCGAACGTCACCGCGTGCGCCACCCGCATGCCGAGCGTGCGCGACAACCCGGCCCGGCGCTCGAAGCGGTCGAACAGCGTGTTGAACGTCATGTTCCACGCCATCGCGATCAGCGACACCATCACCGTCAGCACGCCGACGTGCGATACCGGCATGTCGAGCAGCCATGCGCCGATCGGCGCGCACAGCGCGATCGCCACCAGTTCGAACGTCAGCGCGTGCAGCAGCCGTTCCGTCACCGTTTTGTTGATCCGTTTCATGATTCGCTCCAATGCGTTACCTGATCCATGTCGGTCATTTTGATCGGCACAACCGTATGAAACCAGTTTAATATCATCGGTTTTACCGATATAACGCTGCCAGGAGCCCTGCTTGCACCACGCCCCGGAAGCCCTGCTCGCATTCGCCGAAGCGGCGCTGCTCGGCTCGTTTACGGCCGCCGCACGCAAGCTCGGCAAGCGCCAGTCGACCGTATCGGAAGCGATCGCGAATCTCGAAATCGATCTCGGCGTGCAGTTGTTCGATCGCTCGACGCGCGCGCCGACGCTCACCGACGCCGGCCGCGCGCTGCTGCCGCACGTGCAGCGCGCGCTCGAGGCCAGCGCGGCGATCGACCGCACGGCCGCCCGGCTCGCGCACGGCGAGGAAGCGCGGCTCACGCTCGTCGTCTCCGATACGTACCAGTCGAAGCGCTACGAAGAGACGTTGATGGCGCTCGAACGGCGCTTTCCGGCGCTCGAGCTCGAATGCCAGATCGCCGAGCACGACGACGTCCTCGACCTGATCCAGCAAGGCCGCGCGCAACTCGGGCTGATGGCCGCGCGCGCGACCTACCCGGCCGATATCGGCGCGGCGACCGTGGCGGAGGAATCGGAGATCGGGCTGTTCGTCGGCCGCACGCACGCGCTCACCGCATATGGCGACGCCGAGGTGCCGCACGCGGCGCTGCGCGACGTGCGCGAACTGCGACTCAATACCTACGTGAAAACGGAAGGCCGCGGCACCGACGACCGGATCGTCGTCGGCACGCAGCACTGGCTCGCGCCGAGCTACCTGATGCTGCTGGAGATGGCGGTGCTGGGGTTCGGCTGGGCGGAACTGCCGCGCTGGATGGTCGAGCACTTCGCGCGCGACCGCCTGTGCGAGCTGCATGCGCGCGGCTGGCCGCGCCGCGTGCGGGTGGATGCGGTCTGGTCGCGCAACCGGCCGCTCGGGCCGGCCGGGTCATGGCTGCTCGACGCGATGCTGGCCGCGTAGCGGCGCGTGTGCCGTCGAGCCTGCCAGGGACGGAGGGCTGAGGGCTGGCGCCAGCCGGTCAGAAACCGCGCGACAGCACGGCCGCGCCGATCGTGACGACGCCGAGCACGAGGTTCACGACGACGAGCAGGCGCACCGCGTTCACCGCGCGCGCGCCGTCCGGCCAGTTCTGCGCCTGCACCGCACGGCGAATGCGCGGGAACAGCGCGAAGCGGATGTGCCCGAAGATCAACATCATCACGACGCCGAGCCCGGCCATCGCGTGCAGCGACCACGTCGCATGCGCGCCGCCGAAGCTCGTCAGCAGGAAGCCGCCGGACAGCAGGATCACGATCACGGCCCCTGAAACCCAGTTGAAGAAGCGGCCGAACACGCCTTCGATCAGCGGCAGCCGCAGCTGCGGCGACAGGTCGGACAGTGCGGGGCGCAGGCAGAAGTGCGCGAAGACCATCCCGCCCACCCACACGGCGACGGCCAGCAGGTGAAGAAACAGCGCGACGGCAACGGCGTGGGACATGGGGACGATCCTGTGATGAATGGGGTGCAGCGAACGGCCGCGTCGCACGCGGCATCAAGCGACGTTCGACTCGCCAGCCGCGCGGCGGTTCGGACCCTCAGAGCGATTTCACACTATTTTGCAAATTCCGCGTGACAGCGCCACGCTTGCTTACCCGAATCCACCAGCCAGAAAAGAAAAAGCCGCCCGCCTGCCGAAGCGGACGTGCGGCCTTCGATCGCGGCCGAACCGAATGAACCGGATGAACCGGGCGACCCGATCGACCGCGCGGCGTCAGCCGAGCAGCGGACGCAACTCGGTGACGACCTTGAGCTTCGTGTCCGGCGCGCGGCCTTTGCGGGCGCGCTTGCCGATGTGCGGCGCGAGCCCGGCATACGACAGCGTGTCGTCCTGCACCTTGCCGCCGCGGCCAGTGCCGATCAGCACGACGCCGGACGGATCGATCGCGAGTGCCTGCACGAGCGTTTCCTTGTCGTCGAGCGCCATCAGGATCACGCCGCGCCCGCCGCCGGACAGCGTCTTCATCTCGTCCATCCCGAACACCAGCAAGCGCCCGCCGCTCGACAGGCACGCGACCTGCGTCGCGTTCGGCAGCACCGGCATCGGCGCGAGCGGCACCGCACCCGCATCGATCGTCATGAACGACTTGCCGGCCTTCAGGCGGCTCACCATGTCGCCGACCTTCGCGAGGAAGCCGAAGCCGTTGCTCGACGCGAGCAGCAGTTGCTGGTCGGCCGGCGCCGCGTAGTAGTGCATCAGGTGCGAGCCCGATTCGAGCTCGATCAGCGACGTGACCGGCACGCCGTCGCCGCGCCCGCCCGGCAGCACCGACACGTCGACCGAATACACGCGGCCGCTGCTGCCCCACGCGATCAGGCGATCCGGCGTGCGGCACTGGAACGCCGCGTACAGGTGGTCGCCCGCCTTGAACGTGAAGCCGGCCGGATCGAGCCCGTGGCCCTTCAGCGCACGCACCCAGCCCTTCTGCGACACGACGACCGTCACCGGCTCGTCGACCACCTTCGCCTCGAACGTCGCGCGCTTTTCCTGCTGGATCAGCGTGCGGCGATCGTCGCCGTACTGCTTCGCATCGGCCTCGATCTCCTTGATCATCAGCCGCTTCATCGCGCTTTCGTTCGCGAGCAGTTCCTCGAGCTTCGCCTTTTCGTCGCGCAGCGCGTCGAGTTCCTTCTCGATCTTGATCTTCTCGAGCCGCGCGAGCTGGCGCAGGCGGATTTCGAGGATGTCCTCGGCCTGCCGCTCGCTGAGGCCGAACGCGCTCATCAGCGCGGCCTTCGGCTCGTCCGACTCGCGGATGATGCGGATCACCTCGTCGATGTTCAGGAAGACGATCATCCGCCCTTCGAGGATGTGGATGCGGTCGTCGACCTTCGCGAGACGATGGCGGCACCGGCGCGTCATCGTCAGCTGGCGGAATTTCACCCATTCGTCGAGGATCGTCAGCAGGCCCTTCTGGCCCGGCCGGCCGTCGGCGCCGATCATCACGAGGTTCAGCGTCGCGTTCGATTCGAGGCTCGTGTACGCGAGCAGCGTGTTCACGAATTCCGTCTGGTCGATCGTGCGCGACTTCGGCTCGAACACGAGCCGCACCGCCGCTTCCTTGCCCGACTCGTCGCGCACCGCGTCGAGCAGGTCGAGCATCGCCTTCTTCGTGTTGAGCTGTTCGGGCGTCAGCGTCTTCTTGCCGAGCTTGAGCTTCGGGTTGGTCAGTTCCTCGATTTCTTCGAGCACCTTCTGGCCCGACGTGCTCGGCGGCAGCTCGGTCACGACGAGCTGCCACTGGCCGCGCGCGAGATCCTCGATCTTCCATTTCGCGCGCACCTTCAGGCTGCCGCGGCCCGTTTCGTACGCCGCCGCGATTTCGGTGTCGCTCGAGATGATCTGGCCGCCGCCGGGGAAATCCGGGCCGGGAATCAGGTTCATCAGCTCCGCGTGCGTGAGCTTCGGATTGCGGATCAACGCGACCGCCGCCGCCGCGACTTCGCGCAGGTTGTGCGACGGGATTTCGGTGGCGAGGCCGACCGCGATGCCCGACGCGCCGTTCAGCAGCACGAACGGCATGCGGCTCGGCAGCGTCTTCGGCTCTTCGAACGAGCCGTCGTAGTTCGGCATGAAGTCGACCGTGCCCTGGTCGATCTCGTCGAGCAGCAGCTTCGCGATCGGCGTGAGGCGCGCTTCCGTGTAACGCATCGCCGCCGCGCCGTCGCCGTCGCGTGAGCCGAAGTTGCCCTGCCCGTCGATCAGCGGGTAGCGCAGCGAGAAATCCTGCGCGAGCCGCACGAGCGCGTCGTATGCCGACTGGTCGCCGTGCGGGTGGTATTTACCGAGCACGTCGCCGACCACGCGCGCCGACTTCACCGGCTTCGCGTCGGGCCCCAGGCCCATTTCGTTCATCGCGAACAGGATCCGGCGCTGCACCGGCTTCTGGCCGTCGCACACGTCGGGCAGCGCGCGGCTCTTCACGACGCTGACCGCGTAGCTGAGATACGCCTGCTCCGCGTAGTTGCCGAGCGTCAGCGCGTCGCTCTCGGGCGCGTCGGGGCTGGCAAAGAGATCGGAAGTATTGTCGTCCATCTGAATTCCGTATTCGTAAGTGGCGTGAGGCCGGGCCGGGCGTCATGCCCGGCCGCGCGGAAGCGGCCGTGCAGTGTTCGATGTCAAGCGGTGCTGATGCGCCAGCGGATTCGCGTTCGTGGCAAGAAGCAAACCGCAGCGATGCCAGACGCATCGCGAGGATTTGCGACGCCGCCACGGGCGCGAAGGCGCAGCGCATCGGTGCCGATTGGCGTCGAACACTGCACTAAATATCCGCTTCGACGTCGTTACCCTTTTCCTCGAGCCAGCCGCGCCGCGCGGCTGCCTCGCCCTTGCCCATCAGCATCGTCATCCGCGCGACGGTCGCCTCGTAGTCGAGCTCGCCGAGCTTCACCGGCATCAGGCGGCGCGTATCGGGATTCATCGTCGTGTCCCACAGCTGCTCGGCGCTCATTTCGCCAAGGCCCTTGAAGCGGCTGATGCTCCACTGCGTGTCGCGCACGCCGTCCTTGCGCAACTTGTCGAGGATCGCCTCGAGCTCGCCGTCGTCGAGCGCATAGAGCTTCTGCGCGGGCTTCTTGCCGCGCGCGGGCGCGTCGACGCGGAACAGCGGCGGACGCGCGACGTACACGTGGCCGCGCTCGATCAGTTGCGGGAAATGCTTGAAGAACAGCGTGAGCAGCAGCACCTGGATGTGCGAGCCGTCGACGTCCGCGTCCGACAGGATGCAGATCTTGCCGTAGCGCAGGTTCGACAGGTCGACGGTGTCGTCGGGGCTGTGCGGATCGACGCCGATCGCGACCGAGATGTCGTGCACCTCGTTGTTCGCGAACAGGCGGTCGCGCTCGGTTTCCCACGTGTTCAGCACCTTGCCGCGCAGCGGCAGGATCGCCTGGTATTCCTTGTCGCGGCCCATCTTCGCGGAGCCGCCCGCCGAGTCGCCCTCGACGAGGAACAGTTCGTTGCGCGCGATATCTTCCGTCTCGCAATCGGTCAGCTTGCCTGGCAGCACCGCGACGCCCGAGCTCTTGCGCTTCTCGACCTTCTGGCCGGCGCGCGTGCGCGCCTGCGCCTGCTTGATCACGAGTTCGGCGAGCTTCTTGCCGTGCTCGACGTGCTGGTTCAGCCACAGTTCGAGCGCCGGACGCGAGAACGACGACACGAGCTTCACCGCGTCGCGGCTGTTCAGCCGCTCCTTGATCTGCCCCTGGAACTGCGGATCGAGCACCTTCGCGGACAGCACGAACGACACGCGCGCGAACACGTCTTCCGCGAGCAGCTTCACGCCCTTCGGCTGCAGATTGTGCAGTTCGACGAAACTCTTCACGGCCTGGTAGAGACCGTCGCGCAGGCCCGACTCGTGGGTGCCGCCGGCCGGCGTCGGGATGAGGTTCACGTACGACTCGCGCACGAGCGAGCCTTCCTCGCTCCATGCGACGACCCACGACGCGCCCTCGCCCTCGGCAAAGGTTTCGTCGGTCGAACGCGAATCGGCGAAGCGCTCGCCTTCGAACAGCGGGATCAGCAGCTCGCTGCCGTTCATTTCGTCGAGCAGGTAGCCGCGCAGGCCGTCTTCATACTTCCACGTCTGGCGCTCGCCCGTCTTTTCGTTGACGAGCACGACTTCGACGCCCGGCAGCAGCACGGCCTTCGAGCGCAGCAGGCGCTGCAGCTCGCCGAGCGGCAGGTTCGGCGAATCGAAGTACTTCGGATTCGGCCACACCTGCACGCGCGTGCCGGACTTCTTCTCGCCGCGGCCCGCGCCTTGCGTGGACAGCGGCTTCACGACGTCGCCGTCGGCGAAGCCGAGTTCGGCGATCTTGCCGTCGCGCCACACCGTCACGTCGAGACGCGTCGCGAGTGCGTTCGTGACCGACACGCCGACCCCGTGCAGGCCGCCCGAGAACGTATAGGCGCCGCCTGCGGCCTTGTCGAACTTGCCGCCCGCATGCAGGCGCGTGAACACGATCTCGACGACCGGCACGCCTTCTTCGGGATGCATGCCGAACGGGATGCCGCGGCCGTCGTCTTCGACCGAGACCGACTGGTCGGCATGCAGCGTGACCGTGATCTGCTTGCCGTAGCCGCCGAGCGCTTCGTCGGACGCGTTGTCGATGACTTCCTGGATGATGTGCAGCGGATTCTCGGTACGGGTGTACATGCCGGGCCGCTGCTTGACCGGCTCAAGACCCTTGAGCACCTTGATCGATGCTTCGCTATAGGCCGCGCTGGGTTTCTTCGTTGACATAGGCGCTGAATTTCGTCATTCATCGGGACGTTGTCCACACCTCGTGTGGATAACGTCGTGGACAAAACGTTGAGTTCCGTAAAAAAGCGAATCGAAACAACGGTGTGCTTGGACTGCTCCGAAAGCGGGCGCGCGGCGTGTGCGGCGCTGCCCTGGACGCGCGGTATTTTACTGGTTCCGCGTGGCGCGCCAATCGCGGGATCGGCGCGCACCGCGCGCGTCACACCGGCTTGCGCTTCGCCTCGAGCGTTTCCCACCGTTCGAGCGCGGCGAGCAACTCGTCGTCGATCGCCGCGAACCGCTCGGTCAGGCGCGTGCCTTCCTGCGGGTCCTTCGCGAAAATCGCGCCGTCCTCGAGCTGCGCGTTGATCGTCTTCTGCTCCGCTTCGAGCGCGGCGATCTTCTCAGGCAGCGAATCGAGCTCGCGCTGCTCGTTGAACGACAGCTTCACCGTGCGCTGCGCGTTGCGGCCGGCCGCGCTCTTCGCCGGCTCGTCCTTCGCGGGCGCCGCTTCCTTGACCGCGCGCTTCGCCGCTTCCTGCTGCGCGAGCTGCTCCGAGCGCTCGCTCTGGATCTGCCAGTCGGTGAAGCCGCCGACATATTCACGCCACTTGCCGTCGCCCTCCGCCGCGATCACCGACGTCACGACGTTGTCGAGGAACGCACGATCGTGGCTGACCAAGAGCACCGTGCCGTCGTAGTCCGCCAGCAGCTCTTCGAGCAGTTCGAGCGTCGGGATGTCGAGGTCGTTGGTCGGTTCGTCGAGCACCAGCACGTTGGCCGGGCGCGCGAACAGGCGCGCGAGCAGCAGCCGGTTGCGCTCGCCGCCCGACAGCGACTTCACTGGCGAACGCGCGCGTTCCGGCGCGAACAGGAAATCGCCGAGGTAGCTCATCACGTGCTTGCGCACGCCGCCGATCTCGACCCATTCGCTCCCCGGGCTGATCGTATCCGCGAGGCTCTTCTCCTGGTCGAGCTGCGCGCGCATCTGGTCGAAATACGCGACCTGCAGGTTCGTGCCGGTGCGCACCGTGCCTTCGTCGGGCTTCAGGTCGCCGAGGATCAGCTTCAGCAACGTCGTCTTGCCGGCGCCGTTCGGGCCGACGAAGCCGATCTTGTCGCCGCGCATGACCGTCGTCGAGAAGCGGTCGACCACCGTGCGGCCGCCGTAGCGCTTCGTCACGTCGGTCAGCTCCGCGACGATCTTGCCGGACTTCTCGCCCTGCGCGACATCGAGCTTCACGTTGCCCTGCGCATTGCGGCGCTCCGCGCGCTCGTTGCGCATCTGCACGAGCCGCGCGATGCGGCCGACGCTGCGCGTACGGCGCGCTTCGACTCCCTTGCGAATCCACACTTCTTCCTGCGCGAGCAGCTTGTCGAACTTCTCGTTCTCCACGCGCTCGACTTCGAGCTGCTGCGCCTTGCGCGTCTGGTATGCCGAGAAATTGCCCGGATACGACAGCAGCCGACCGCGATCGAGCTCGACGATGCGCGTCGCGACGCGGTCGAGGAACGCGCGATCGTGGGTGATGAACAGCAGGCCCGCGCGCTGCGCGACGAGCAGCTCTTCCAGCCAGCGAATGCCGTCGAAGTCGAGGTGGTTGGTTGGTTCGTCGAGCAGCAGCACGTCGGGCTGCAGCACCAGCGCGCGCGCCAGCGCGACGCGCTTCTGCATCCCGCCCGACAGCGCGTCGACGCTTGCGTCGACGTCCTGCAGGCCGATCTGCGCCAGCGTCATCGACACGCGCGTGCGCCAGTTCCACGCGTCGTGCGCGTCCAGCGACGACTGCAGCGCGTTCATCCGCGCGAGCAGCGCATCGTGCTCGGCGCCCTCCGGGATCTCCGCGAGGCGGTGCGCGATCGAATCGTATTCTTCGAGCAGTTCGCGCGTGTGCGCGAGCCCCGACGCGACCGCGTCGAACACCGTCGCGCCCGGCTCGAACTCGGGCTCCTGCGGCACGTAGACCGTCACGAGCTCCTGCTGGCGCGTGACCAGCCCGTCGTCGGGCTTCGCGAGATCGGCGACGATCTTCAGCAGCGACGACTTGCCCGCGCCGTTGCGGCCGATCAGGCCGACCCGCTCGCCGGCTTCCAGCGAGAAATCCGCGTGATCGAGCAACGCGACGTGACCGAACGCGAGCTGCGCGCCGGTAATGGAATAGAGCGACATGGGGAGACGGCGAAGAGAGAAATCGGAAGCGCCCATTGTACCGGGCGCGCGGGCCGGTATCGGCTTGGCTGGATGGACGAGCGCCGCAGGTGGCGCTTGAAGTGCGTCGGCGCGGTGCCGTGAGCGGGTTGCGGGCGGTTTTTCGCTTTGGTGCCAATCGCCGTTTACGTGCCCGCGTAAACGGCCGAACGCCGGCCGGATGCCCGCGGCCGGCCGATCGGCCGATCCCGTGCACGGCGCGGCGAGCGCCGGCGCGGGACGTACGGTTACTTCACGTTGATCGTGATCGTCGAGCTCAGTTCGGGACCGTACGAACGGTGCGCGCCGTCACCGAGCTGCAGCGTCAGCGTGTGCTGGCCAGGCGGCAGCTTCACGTCGGTTTCGGTCTGGGCCTTGCCGAAATGCAGCGAATGGTCGGTCGCCGGGATCACGTCGCCCTTCGGCACCGGCTTGCCGTCGATCAGCAGATGATGGTGACCGGTATCCGGGGTCATGTCGCCGGCCGGCTTGAGCGCCATGCCTTCGAGACCGAACTTCACGTGTACGGGGCTCGACACCGTCGCGCCGTCCTGCGGCTCGACGAAGAACACACGCGCCTCGGCGCGCGCGAGCGTCGATACGGCCAGCGCCGCGACACAGACTACACCCGCGATCCACTTTCTGTTGAGCATCGTTTCCTCCTTCAGATTGACAGGCCCACGAAGCATACACTGCATGCCCGACCGACGCGACGGCGCCGGTTGTTCGCGATGCGTACGTTTAAAACGACGTTGCGCAGGCGTTAGGCGAAATTCCGGTACCATTGCGCCTTTCGTCCGGCGGCCACGCTGCGGACGGCATCGCCGAATTTTCATTATCCCGAGCGCAACATGAGCGAAGTAACCGAATACCAGAGCTGGGTCTGCCTGATTTGCGGGTGGGTCTACAACGAAGCGGAAGGGCTGCCCGACGAGGGTATCCCGGCCGGCACGCGTTTCGCCGACATTCCCGCCGACTGGCGCTGCCCGCTGTGCGACGTGGGCAAGGAAGATTTCGTCGTCGTCGATTTCTGATTTTCTGTTTCGATCGCGGTTGGTCACGCGATACGCGCGTCGGAGGTGCATTCCGCCCCGCCGACGCGCCGCGCGTTTGCTATACTCTGCGCGCTGTCCACACCGCCGTCCGGTTCGCCATCTCTTGCGCGAATGCCCGGATATGGCTCTCCCCGTAGTTCAATGGATAGAACAAGCGCCTCCTAAGCGCTAGATACAGGTTCGATTCCTGTCGGGGGGACCAGCCTGATTCCCAAAGACTGCCCCGCTCCGACGTCCCCCCTATCGAGCGGCGTCACAAAAAATAGCACTGCTTCTGATCGCTTGTGTCGGTGGTGATTCGCCGAACGTTTAGGACACTATACGAAGGCGTATAGATTCTCTATCGCTCCGTATAGCGGCCTATACCTTCATCCTGCTATGCCCAACCGCCACCGCACTGGTAGATGCGCAAATTGATTGTCCTGATCATTGGCTCAATCCAGTCGAACGATTCCATCACGTTGATCTCCGCGAAAAAATATCCTGTTGACCCTGCGTTACGAGGACGCAGACTCACACAGGAGCCATGATGATGAAGTCGAAGAAGGAGCAGCTTAGCCGTCGCATGCAAGCCGTCGAAATGATCAAGCGCCACCCGGGAATCACGTCAGCGGAAATCGCGGAAAAGCTCGAGCTGGAAAATTCCACGAAAGTCTCCGGCGCAGTCTGGCCAGAGGTACGAGCAGGTCGCGTGCTGGTTGAGCGCATCGTCCGTAACGGAACGACGATGAACGCTCATTACATGGCCGATGATGTTCCGCCAGACGCCGTAGAACGTGTTCAACAGAAAATCGTCGACGTGCAGAACGTCATCCCAATCGCGAAATCGGACGATGCACGTACCAGTGTATTCGACACTAAGCGACTGAAAACAAAGCGTAAGCCGGGCGTCGCGAAGCCTGCCCCAGCAGCACCCCATGTTACGACGCCGCTCCCGAAGATCGGGCCGGCGGGATTCGCATGCGCCGTGACAAACGACGGAAGCTTGGTATTGATGCGCGAAGGGACAATCCAGTTTTCGCTATCAAGCGTCGAGGCGACGACGTTGCAGAGCTATCTGGTGAAGCGAGCGGCCGCCAGTCTCTTCGCGAGCATGACTTGATAGAAATGCCGCATGCCGGCGACACAGCCGGCATGATCATTTGGCTCGTTTGGACTTGTTCCGCTCTTCGATTTCTTCGAGCGCCAGGCGCTCGGCCAATCTCAACGGCCGATTTCCTTCCTGGTAGATGGCTTTCTCTTCGACGTAGTACACGTTACCGACCTTGATGGGAAGTAGGTAGATCTTCCCCTGCTTGATCCATCGCGAGGCCGTCCGCATCGCGGGCGGTGGAAAGAACTCGCGCTCGAGCCAAAGGTTCAATCTGATCTTCATCAGCGACCTCATAGCAGAGACCACTACGGCGGCGTGATCCAGTTGAGTTCACAACCGCAGCGTCAACAATGTATGGACCATAAAAATGCCTACCCGCGCTTGGCACGAGCAGGCAAGGAAACGACTCAGCGTTCGGGGCACAGGCTGTCCAGCCCTCTCACTTCGACTCAGCAAGCAACGTGTCTCGCTCTCTTAACGCCCAGAAAACAGCGCCACGCCCGTCACCAATTTGAATTACTCGTCGCAAACGGGGAAATTTCACCAACAAGCCCCTGAATGGTTGAGATATTACCAACAAGAATGAATCTTCTTAAAGAATGCCAAGAGTTATCAGCTATCGTTGCAGAGGGATCGGATTTTCCGACCATAGTGAAATATGACAACTCATTCGTCGATCCAAATCGATGACTCAGATAAAACGCCGTGTCGAAATTTGAGTAAATAGCCATGCACACACCCTGCCCAGAATTATTTGTGGCATTTGGTATAGAGCAGAGAATCACCGCCCTCCCTACTCCAGAATAGTTTACAAGAGCAGGCCACTGGGTGATATCGTTAGTGTATGCGCCATTTACAGAGACCGAGTACGGCAATATTCCACCATTTGTATCTGCGTAATATGCATAGCGCATGAATGAGGCGCTCGCAAAAATCGCCGGCAACTCGGACGCATATTGAATAATATCCTGCCCGCCGGTCAATTTTTGAATTGACATATCAACCACCATCGCTTCTTTTGGAAGAGATACGCCATCTCCAATGGTAACGCCAAAATTAAACTGATACGGCAGCAGGGCACCATTTCCGGCACATCCTTGGTCTCCGCTGCTGGGATCATTATAATTTCGAGGCTGCACACCCAGCAAAATTCCGTTTTGAGCGGGCACCCCAATTGAGGCCCCATTCCAATTCTCCAAAATTCCGTTCAGGAGCGACGGGTTCCCACGGCAGTCTCCGCCTTGCGTTGGATTATAGGCATTACCCTGCGCGCTTCTGGCGGTCATCTGGAAATCAGCACCAGCGTTATCGTGCGGTACTGCCGTAGCACCCAATATTTTGAAATTTGTTATCATTGGGTAACCATACCCATTAAGCTCGACATGGATTACGCCATTATCCTTTGTATATGTTTGGCAGATTCCAGAAGCATGAATAAAAACCAAAGACAAAAAAATCGCCAGCTTTTTCATTGACCCTCCCTCGCTTATGCAGATCGCCCACCCCAAGCGGCCATCCAAAATTCAATTTCTTAACACTGGTCAAATCAAGACAAATCGATCAAACGAAAGCCACAAGAAATTCAAGAAGCGATATAACGTAACGGCCTTTGGAAAGACACGGCCATTGCAATGAATTTCTACTCCACCCCGACCATCCGGTCAAGGTCGCTTACACGAATAGCACGATCTGTTGATAATCGCGTGGAATTCGCGCAACTAGGACACGGTATGGCAGTGATAAGTGAAGAGAACAATCTCATCTTGACGTATCTTGTCCGGCATTCATGAAAATCCTGTTAAGTGCGTTTTTGGGGCAATCAAAAGCTACTGTGGCTCCGTAACCATGGCCTCCGCTGGATAGAGCCGGAGCATTGCCCGCGCGGCTTCGACGTTCGACGTCGTCAGCTACTCCCCCCCGGTCGTCCGGCCGCAGGATCACCGCCTACCGTTTTCCCCGCTTGGCCGATGCATGTAACGCCCGAAGGCCTGGTCGCAGCACTAGGTGTTACCCCCTATACAACAAGAACCTTTCCGTAAAGTTACACTTCCATTACCCAAAAAAACTAGACTGGAGACCAACATGTCACAAATATTCGAAAATCCGTTGCCGGGTGTCCCTTCTGTCGAGTCGCCGTTTTTCACACAAATATTCGAAGCTGAAGGAGTCGACCCAGAAATTCGGAGAATCGCCCATGATTTGCATCACAACGGTTTCGCGATCATTGATTTCCCGGACACCGAGTTTGACCAGCTCGCTGAACGTATCAAGGACGATTTGCGCGATCAATACAAATGGGACTACTGGTTTGATGATGGTTACAACATCGGGGACGGCCTTCGGATTCAGGATGCGTGGAAGTTCAACGACGACGTGAAGCGGATCGCGACCAACTCGCATATCCTCCATCTGCTGAAGAAACTCTTCGGGCGGCACGCATGGCCGTTCCAAACGCTCAATTTCCCCGTCGGAACGCAGCAGCACATGCATACGGATGCAGTGCACTTTAGTTCTGCTCCCGAGCGCTTCATGTGCGGCGTCTGGACGGCCTTCGAAGATATCGGCGAGGACGCAGGACCGTTGCTCTACTACCCTGGCAGCCACAAGTGGCCGATCTTCACGAACGAGCACATTGGCATTTGCGCGACTCATCTCGAACGCAAGCCGACGCAGTCGGTCTACGAATCGATGTGGCGGGCCCTCGTCGACGCTCACGGGATACAGCCGCAGACATTCCGCGCCAAAAAAGGCCAAGCCCTGATCTGGCTTGCCAATCTATTGCACGGTGGGACTAAGCAGCTCGACAAGACAAAAACTCGCTGGTCGCAGGTGACTCACTACTATTTCGAAGACTGTGCCTACTACACACCGATGTGGTCCGATCCGTTCTATGGAAATATCGCATTCCGCGAGCTGCCGAACATCGTAACGGGCGAGATCACGAGAAACGCATACCTCGGGAAGCAAATCCCGATCGAACGAGTGGGATCAGCACATGTGACCCGAGGGTTACCCGCCGATTTCGATGCAGAACTCTACTTCGCGGCTAATCCAGACGTACGCGCTGCCGGCGTCGGTGCCGAGGAGCACTACCTTGCACACGGTTGGAGAGAAATGCGGAGTCTCAGACCATGAGCACACGCAGTCCGGGACACACTGAAGTTTGAAACGTTGCGCGCGTAAGCCGCGAAGTGTGTTCCGGTGCGTCTGGCGTGTCTCGCTCAATCGCCGCTCTACAGCGAATTCTCACTGGCCAGTACACGCGATTGCGCCCATTACTCCGTCTGCTGCGCGAGGAGATGCGGCGCGCGGGCATGCGGTGATCGTCGCTCAGTTACCGGTCGTTTGCCACCACCACATGTCCGTTTGGTCAATAACCAATCCGGCGCCGAAAAATACCTCGATCATCGGCAGCCAGGTTGAGTTGTTGCCAAATTCATTCCGCAGAAAACCTGCCCCGCCATTGTACTTGTAGCTTGCCGGGGTAGGCTTATAGGTTCCATTCGCACCAAGTGACGCGAAGTGTTGCCAGGTGCCATTACTCAAACTGGTCCACGGCATCTGATAAACGTCCATTGTCGCCTCATCGTTTATACGATTTGTGACCATATAGACATTTCCGCCATTGTAGTCAAACGCGAAATCGGCTTCGGTGATGAAATTCCCTATCACACCAGACTCTGAGACCTGGAACTTGTATTGCAGGTGCACCCCATCGGTGGAGTAGTACAGGTGGTAGTGCTGAGGCGACGAGTCGAGCTTCTGCAGGACGAACAGCCACACCGCGGATTTCCCATCCGCGCTTATTGCTGACTGCTCGCCAATTCCATACTCCGCCGATGAAGTTCTCAATATAGGGGATGGCCACTTCCGCCAATTAATCCCATCATTTGAGTACGCAACTCCGACGCCGTTGTCAATTCCTCCATTGGTTGAATTATCAGTCCCCGTGTAGTACATCAAGTAGGAGTAATGCACCCCACTGCCATCCGGATAGACAAAATCGCCCATGATCACCGATGGGTCGCATACAAATGCGGAGTCCCATGAGCCACTCACGCCTTCCACGAGGACCTGCGTCGTATCCGTAATGATCTGCTGCGTATTTGCGTTGATGGAGCGGTAAAGAATGACATCGCTAGACGCTCCTCCGGCGCACCACCACATCTTCTGCGTCCCGTCCGCGAGCATGATCACGCTCGGAACATAGTTGTATCGATTGCTTGGTCCCTTCTGAATCAGCAGCCCCGACTGATCCGCGTGTACGTATATGCCGAATGTCGATAGCAGGAGGAACATCAACCATATCGCGAGGTTTCTTTTCGTCATGATCGGTCCTTGCCGCGGTAGCTAGTATTGAGCTGAGGACGAGGATGAAGAGTTGTCCAGCGTCATGCACCGGCGCCATCATCGCGTGGCCCAACCTATCAAAGCGGCTTCTTCCAGTTGGGTTCTGTGCGTCTTTGCGCCGCTGGCTGAAGCACGTTGTTGATCTGCTCCCACGTGATCATCGGCGTTCCGTCGATGCGCCGGGGCGCTTTGATGCCGAGGGTGCGCTCGATCCAGCGAATTTGGGCAGCGCCCTGCTTGAGGCCGCCGGTGAGCTCGATCAGTTCTTCTTTCGTGAGAATTCCCATTGCCGTCGATCCCGTGACGTTCGTCAACGCGTCAAGCTACCTCCGCGCGCACATAGATAAGGACGCTGGATCGCTCGATCGCAGCCTTGATAATCGGCGTCTCTTCTTCGTCGAAGAATTCCAGATCAATTTCGAAGGGTGCCAGTGCCGAAATCTCGGCATGCCATGGCTTCGTGTCGAACATCCACGTCGCCAGAGCATTGCCATTTACGCCATCGATCTCGACAGCGACATCAAGATCGCTGTCCTCGCGAAAATCATCGCGTGCGCGGCTACCAAAAATGAACACTCTCCGGATGATCGGCTTCGTTGCCGCCCATCTCGCGATTGCTGTTGCAGCGGTCTTTACGTCGCTTTCCATTGCCTCAACTCTCGAATTCAGGACGGTTCGCAAACTGTATCAGTTTGGCGCCGGTTCGGCCGCCATCTCCTCGGCCGGGTAAAGCTGTAGCATCGCACGCACCGACCTCGACGTTACGTGCACTCAGAAGTCGGTAATGTCGTATGCAACTCGGGGTTCACCCCTCCCGCTTCCGAACTGCTTTGTCTGCCACTCGAGCACCCGTGCGGCCTCGTCCAACTCATTTCGAAATCGAATCCACGGTCTGCCATAGCTACCCCCGCATATCATGTTCGATGCCGGGACCGGACATCTGTCGATTTCAACTAGGGCCTCTCGAACTAGGCGCTTGACCTTGATGAAATACTCGATCGCCTCCATGGTCGGAATAGACGACAGTGAGATTGCCTCAAGTTCGCTCAGAATTTCGAGCATTCCCTGTTTCTGCCAAACCCTCATCTCGGAGGTTTCATCGAAGTCTTCCCGAGAACGCGTACCCCCTATCCCTTCAGCTCGATTTTTTGAACTTCTTGCAAGGAGTGAAGCCAGCCGTAGCACTCGCCAAGCGGCAGCGCGCTCATCTCGTCGGCGACGCCTCTGCTCAAGAGAATGCTGACAAAAGACCACACCAAACGCGCCCACGATCGCCGCGGTCGACGCAGCAGCCTGCGAAAAAGACAACCAGTCCCCGAGGTGCCAACTCATGTGTTGGTTTCCTATCCGATCAGATGAATTGGGAAATTTTGCAGCGTGGCGATCGTAGCACCGATCAAAGCCGGCTCGTATAGATCAGGACAACGCCAAGCGCGTCTGTCACGGCCACAAAATGAAAAGCCCCGCTCGGGGCGGGGCTTCATCTCGGCCAAGTCACACTCACTGCAGTTTGTCGCCGCTGTCGAGCTTCGACTTATCCAAGGTGAACGACTTGCCGCTATGAGGCTTGTGCTTCTTCGCCTTGGCACCAGCCTTCGCAGGTGCGACGGCTGGCGCCGAAGCCTGAGCGAATGTGGCAGTGACCAACATCGATGCAACGAGAGCAACAGCGAGTTTCTTCACGTCATTCTCCAAACGCAGATTCGTTGATTGTGATTGCCAGAACAATTACTTCTTTTTGCCGGGTACCGCAGCAAACTTGACGCCGAGAGCATGCATCAGTTTGTTTACTGTCTCGAATTTCGGGTTGGCTCCCGGTCTGAGAGCCTTGTACAGGCTCTCTCGGCCCAATCCAGCATCGGCTGCTACCTTAGCCATGCCTCTGGCTTTCGCGACGTCAGCGAGAGCTAGAAGAAGAACATCTTGGTCGTCTGCTTCAATCGCTGCACTGATATAGCTCGCGATCGTGTCTTCGTCGTCAAGGTATTCCGATGCATCAAAGGGCGTCACTTTGATCGCTTCGGTTGTTGTCATGGCTGCTCCTTCCTCAATTGCTCCCAGATCGCCTTTGCGTGCTTGATATCCTTTTCCTGAGAGGATTTATCACCCCCGCAAATGAGCAAGTACACTACCTTGCCTTCGCGGCCGAAATAGACGCGGTAACCAGGTCCTACATCGATCCGCATCTCCCAAACACCATCACCCAAGTCCTTCTGGTCGCCAAAATTTCCGCCGCGAGCGCGGGTGATTCGACCGAGGATGGCACCCTTTCCGACCTTGTCCTTCAGATCGTGGAGCCAATCATGGAACTCGTCTGTTTGGTTGATCGTGTTCATGAACCAACTGTATCCGTACGGATACATTGTAGCAAATAGGATTCTTCAATCGGCGCGGTGGCACTTTAGTACCAGGTAAGTCTATTCGGGGACAGCTATGTATCGCCCGGCTCCACAGCCCAAGTAGTCGCCCCACAACTGCATCCTCTTCCGGCGCTCGGGCAGTACTCCGCCTGGTTGTACGTAGCCCGGACGCCGTCACGGCTCGCTGTGCGCCAGTTGTCGCTCGATCCAGTCCCGGTTGGTTGAAATTGTGCTCGCTCAGGATAGTCGAGGCGAGACCGCAGAAACGGTCCGCCATTATTCGTGAGGGGTAGCCTCTCCGGCGAGCCTTGGGAACCGCACCTGTAGAATTCACGACTACGATTTTTTAGGGGTGTTTTTGGGGGTATAAATTTGGAAAACTCGCCTACAATGCCCCGCTGTCATTGACGCATGAATTCTGTCGGGGACCAGTCAAGCTCCCAACCATCCTAAGATTCAGAGAACTCCCTCTCAAACAACAACCGTAAACTCAACCCCCGACTCAAAATCCAGCGTCGTAGTCGAAAACCGCGGCTCCTCGTCGAGGTATTGCTTGTACGGTCGAACGGCGTCCTCGGCCGTGTACATGTTGTCAGCCAGCACGACCGATCCCGGCCGCAGCAAGTGCTCGATCTGCTTGAACAGCTTCAGATAGGCGTCGGCCCCTATGTCGATAAACACCATGTCGACAGGCCCGTCCAGTTCAGCAACCGTCTCGAATACATCGCCCTCCCGCAAGTCGACATAGGCATCCAGACCCGCAGCTTCAACATGAGCCCGCAAACGCGCGCACTTGCGCGCATCGCATTCGGTCGCGATGACCACACCACGGCCCAGCGTGCGCAACGCGTCGGCGAAATACAAAGTCGACACGCCGCACGAACTGCCGAGTTCAAGGATTCTGGTCGGGCGTTGCGCGAGCACCATATTGCGCAAAAATCTTCCCGTTTCCGCCGACACGGCCAACGATAAAGCACTGCCTGCCGACAACTCGAAATCTTCGGTGAACAAGCCGAACGTTTCGAGAAACCGCCCTCGCAACCTCGGGGCGAGTGCTTCGTATTCGTCGACGAGCGTCGGAAACGCCTCGTTCGGCCCTTGAAATTGCGCGCGTGCGCGGGCGATGATTTCGCGCTGGCTCTCTTCATGAAGCCGTTGCAAAAGAGCGTGGGTGGTAGAAACCAAGTGCATTCCTTGACGAGATTGATCACGTAGAGGGCGTATCCAGCGACCGCTATCCGCCATCAGACCTGCGGCGCCGCCGTTCCATCATCAGCAAGCACGAGCGACGCTATGCCCTTCGTGCAAGCGTAATCGCGCGTTCAGGGCACGCCGTCACGCAAAGCCCGCATGACCGGCAGGCTTGCTCATTCGGCGTGTACGCGACTTTCATTCCATGCACGCGCAGCTTCAAGCGATGCATCAAACCAAGATCGAGATAATCGCCCTGATCGATGCGCCGGACCTCGAACACGTTTTCAGGGCAAACGGTGACGCAATCGCCCTTGCCTTCGCAACGTTTCAGATCGACGACAGGCGCAATCACGCCCGCCTTCTGCTTGCACTCAGCCGCTGATTTCTCACGCATGTTCACTCCCCCGTGGCCCGCTTGCTGCGCGATCGCCATGCGGCCCGAAACTGCTCGCGCTCTTCAGGCGTCATGGCTTCCCACTTGCGCCAGTGACGTCGGCCGTGCCAGCCGCGGTGTCCGCGGAATCCGCCGAACAGGATGCGGCTCAACACGAGCAGGCCCAGCGCATGGGCGAAGTCGATCGTCCGGGCACCGACGAATAACCCCGGAATCACCCAGTTCCACAGCATCATGACGACCCATCCGAGCACACCGATGGCGACCACCACGAGCAGCGCTTTGCCCGCACATCTGATTCGAAAATTCATCCGTCGACTCCTCTAGTTATCCAGTTCGTCATAAATGGGTTGCAGTCGAGCACGCAGATGCAGGACCGCGTAGCGTTTGCGCGCGAGCAGCGTATTGAGCGTGACGCCGCTCTGCGCGGCCATCTCCTTGAACGACAGCCCTTCCAGTTCGTGCGCGATGAAAATCTCGCGCTGATTCGCCGGCAATTCGTCCAGCGCATCCTGCAACGCCTTGAGCAACAGCGTGCGAGCGTAGAGCGCTTCAGGGCCGGCATCGTGCGCAGGTAGCGCGAGATCCAGGCGATACTCGCTGTCCGCTTCGTCCTCGGCACCGAGCAGATCGGTCAGCGGCTGCTCCTTCTTCTTGCGAAAACGATCGATGATGCGGTTGCGCGCGGTACGGAACAGCCATGCGCTCGCCTGTTCGATTGGCGCAGGAAGCCGATAGGCCTGTACGAATTCGTGAAGTACATCCTGCAGAACGTCCTCGGCATCGTCCGGGTCGCGGATCCGGCGCCGAATGAAGTTCCCTAGCCTCGTTCGTTCACGCATCACTGTCGCAGTGATGTCGCGGTCTGGGTCGGTCATCGTTTGCGAAGTGGGTGGCGGTTCCATGCGTCTGAAGACGTTTCAGGCGCGCGAATATTGTGGCGAGTGTGAAAAATTTGCGGCGGTACGCATCGGCTTCACTGCGCTGCAGTCGTTTCAAGGAACAGGCCCGATATGGCATCAACCCGTCGTCGCAGGAATCGATTGACTCCCCGCATCAACCCGAAGTACACTTCGCGCCGCGGGGTGGAGCAGTCTGGCAGCTCGTCGGGCTCATAACCCGAAGGTCGTAGGTTCAAATCCTACCCCCGCAACCAAATGCCGAAGCCCGCTTTGCGAAAGCAAGCGGGCTTTTTGCTGTTCGGCGGTCCGGGGATGTTGCTTGCCTGTGCAGCACAACACACGAAGAGGTGTGCAATCGGGCGTTCACCACGACGTGCGACACGTAACCACACCTCGTCCATTCGCCGCAGACATGCAGCGAACATTGCGTAGAATTCCGAACCTTCTTCGGTTCAGCACACGGACTTCTCGAATGATTCGAACGATCGCGGCACTCGCCGCGCTTTCAACGATGACCGCCACGGCAAATGCCGCCGACGCCGGCACGGCCTCTGCGAAACAGCGCTACGTCAGCCCGGGCATCGCCAACGTCACTGCGTCGGCCGCACCACGCCCGGAAAGCACCTCCTCCGACGCCCGCTGCCGGGAACTGGCCGCCGGCATCGACGCGGTCACGCACTTGCCCGACCGCGGCCAGAAGGTCGTGCGCGGGATGGGCCCGGACGGCAAGCCGCGCAACGAACTACGCGCCTACGACAAACGGGCCGACCTGGAAGCCGAGCACCAGCGCCTCGGCTGCCAATAACGAACAACGAACGCACCGCCACCCGGCCAACTCACGCCGGGCATCGGCGTTTACGCGTTCGCCCCGCCATCGATCGTCAACCCGGTCCCGTTGATCGACCGCCCTTCCGGCCCGACGACGAACGCCACGAGCGCCGCCACGTCGTCGGCCTTGCCGTACCGTTGAATCGCCATCCGCGAACGTTGCGCATCGGCATGCTCGCCATCGGCCGGGTTCATGTCGGTATCGGTCGACCCCGGATGCACGATGTTGACCGTGATGCCGCGCGCGCCGAGGTCGCGCGCGAGCCCTTGCGTCCAGCCGATCAACGCAGCCTTGCTCGCCGCATAGAGGCTCATCCCCGCATCGGGCACGCGCGTCGCGAGGCAACTGCCGGCCGACACGATGCGCCCGCCCTCCCCGAGGTGTCGCGCCGCCGCCTGCGACGCGACGATCACCGCACGCACGTTCACGTTCAGCGTCGCGTCGATATCGTCGAGCGTGAGGTCGTCCAGCGCGCCGGCCCGGAAAATCCCCGCGTTGTTGACGAGGATGTCGAGGCCGCCGAGCACTTCCGCGGCACGGTCGACCGCGTTGCGCACGGCAACCGGATCGGCGCTGTCGGCCTGGATCGCAACGGCTCTGCGGCCCAGCGCTTCGATGCCGGCAACCACTGCCTCCGCCCGCTCGGCCGATTTTTCATACGTGATCGCGACGTCCGCGCCATCGGCCGCCAGCCGTTTCGCGATCGCCGCGCCGATGCCGCGGCTGCCGCCCGTGATGAGTGCACGCTTGCCCTGAAGTCGATTCATGTCGGTTCCTTTCCTCATTTATGTAACGACCAACACAGAATGTGACAAGTTGCGCCGCACAGTCAATTGATTTATTTTATCGATCGATACAGATATCGACGAAGGGACGGACGCAATGGCTGAACGAGGCCGACCGAGAAGCTTCGACAAGGAAGCGGCGCTGGATCGCGCGATGGAGGTGTTCTGGCGTCTCGGCTACGAAGGGGCGTCGATGACGGACCTGACGGCCGCGATGGGCATCGCATCGCCGAGCCTGTATGCGGCCTTCGGCAGCAAGGAAGCGTTGTTCCGGCAAGCGCTCGAGCATTACCGCGCAACCGAGGGACAGGAAATCTGGGGGGGGGTCGAACGGGCGGCGAGCGCGTACGACGCCGTGCAGAACTACCTGATGGATACCGCGCGCGTGTTCACGCGGCGCTCGAAGCCGGCCGGCTGCCTGATCGTGCTGTCGGCGCTGCATCCGGCCGAACGTTCGGACATGGTCCGGCAAACGCTGATCGGGATGCGCGAGGGCACGGTCGACGCGTTGCGGGAACGCCTCGCGCAAGGCGTCGCGACCGGCGAAATATCCGCGCACGCGAATCTCGATGCGATCGCCCGCTACTACGTGACGGTTCAGCAGGGCATGTCGATCCAGGCGCGCGACGGCGCGAGCCGCCGCGATCTGGAGGCCATCGCGCAAGCCGCGCTGGCTGCCTGGCCGGCGCTCGTCGGTACGGGCAGCGCGGCCGGTGTGTAGCGGCAGGACGCCGCTGAAAGGAAAGGTTACTGCTTCGCAGCCTGCTGCACGTCCTTCGACGCGTGCCAGACGCGATAACGCACGTCGAAGCCGTCCGGTACATAGACGACGAGCGGCAGGCGGCTGTTGTAGCGCAGCAGTTGACCGTCGCCGCGCACCTGCACGAACCGCTGCTGCGGCGCCTGGCCCGGGCACGCCATCAGCGTCGATGCCGGCCCCTTCACGTCGGTGAGCCGGTAATACGTGTAGCCCCAGCCCTTCACGTCCTCGGCGGTCAGCTCGCCGCCGAACCACTGCTGGTTGCAGTCGGTCTGCAGCGTCTTGCCGATCATCAGCTCGACGCGCGCATCGCCCTCGTTCTCGAGCGCGGGCAGCGCGATCACGACGCGCTGCTGGCCGGCCGCGGCCTGCGGGAACATCTTGATCGACTCGGCCGGCACGGCGGGTGCGGAGGCCGGCGCGGCCACGCATGCGGCGGCGGTCGTCACGCAGAGGGCGGCCAGCGCGGCCCGGATCGCGAATGTCATCGATGTACTCCTGAAAAACAAATGAGCCCCGGATGCTAACACTTTCGTCGCAAGACCTTACGAGGCTGTAATTTGGCGACACAATTGCAAACAGCCGGCAATCCCCGGGCGCGGTACTTATAGCGCAACCAACGGAGAACATCATGCTGAAGCTCATTGCTGCCGCCGGCGTCGCCACCCTGCTGGCCGGTTGCGTCGTCGCCCCGGACGCCGGATACGGCTACGGCCAGCCCTACTATTCCGATCCCGGCTACGCGTACGCCCCGTCTCCCGTGTACGGTACGGTCAACATCTGGGGCGGTGGCGACGGACGCGACTGGGATCGCGGCCGGCGCGACTACCATCACTGGGACGGCGATCGCGGCAACCGCGGCAACGGCTGGTGGCGCGGCGGCGGACGCCGCGGCGACTGGAACGAAGGCGGCGGCGGCGGACACGGTCGCGGCGACGGCGGCGGCCATCGCCACTGACGCGCAATTGCAACCGTTTGTATCCGCGCACGGCTAGCTGATGGCCTGCGGCACGCCCCGCAGGCGAACGAACGGCCACACAAAAGACAAAGGCCCTCGCATCGAGCGAGGGCCTTTCGTCGTTCGGCCCGGCGAAGCAAACGTCGACCGCTGCTGGCCGAGCGGCCCGGAATCCGCTCGCGCCACGCGTGCTTGAATTACCAGCCGGCCGGCCGCGCGTACCCGCCCTGCACCGGCGCCCCGCACACATACGCACGCTGGTAGCGGTCGTAGCAATAGTTCGGGCCGTCGTCCTGGTACTGCGCCTGCTGATAGGTCGGGTAGGCCGGCTGCTGGTACGCAGGCGCCTGGTAGTACGTCGGCGGCTGATAGGCCGGCGCCTGGTACACGGGTGCCTGATACGCGACGGGCGGATTCATCGCCGACGTCACGATCGCGCCCAGCACCGCGCCGCCGATCAATGCGCCGATCACGGCGCCGCCGTCGCGGCCATGCGCGGACGCCGGGCCCGCGACCGCGAGCGAACCGGCAAGGACACACACTGCGGCAATCTTTTTCATGATGGACTCCCACGCGAAGTGGTACTGGATGGGATGCATTGTGGCGGTGCGCGGCCGTAATAGATGCAGCAAGTGGTAACGCGCGATTACCGGTATCGCTCGCGCCGAAACGCGTCGTCGCCGTGCTACGATTTTCGGCACACAGGAGACGCCTTCATGCAGCCCGAAACCGCCCGCCGTTTCGATACCGAATTCGCACCGCGCATCGCGCAGGCGATCGCCGCGTTCTTCGCGGAACACGTGCAGACCGACGTCGTCCCCTATGGCGGGCACGGACACCCGACGCGCGTCCAGATCCGCAGCGCGCCGCACGAGCACGTGAGCGGCTTCGTGCATCCGCTGAATCTCGAGCTGACGTGGGACACCGACGAGATCGAGCGGCTGATGGAACCGGACGGCCCGGAGCGCTTCGAGCACTATCTCGCCGCGCTGCCGAGAAAGCTCGGCGCATGGCAAAGCGCGCGCGACATCGATCTCGCGTCGCGCACGCAGGCCGAGCCGCTCGTGCGGCTCGGCGGTCTCGACTTCGAAGGCTGAATGCGCGCGCCAGCCGGCCACTGCGCGGCTTGGCGGCGCGCGATGCGGCCCGGTGATACACTCGACCGGCCCCGCGCCGGTGCAGCCGCGCCGGCCGGGGGCCGTTCATCGCCGCCACCCTTGCACATGGTTGCGCACGCAACCTGCAACCGGGCGCGCGGACAACCCAGCTCTCGCTCCCGTCATGAACGCCGATACCGGCCTGCCGCTTCCGCAACGCTACTGGGCGATCGTCTGCGTCGCCCTGGGCATCACGCTCGCCGTGCTCGACGGCGCGATCGCCAACGTCGCCTTGCCGACCATCGCACGCGACCTGCACGCGTCCGACGCCGCGTCGATCTGGATCGTCAACGCGTACCAGCTCGCGGTCACGATCACGCTGCTGCCGCTCGCGTCGCTCGGCGAACGCATCGGTTATCGCCGCATCTACATCGCCGGGCTCGCGCTGTTCACCGCGGCGTCGCTCGGCTGCGCGCTCGCCGGCTCGCTGCCGATGCTGGCCGTGATGCGCGTGATCCAGGGGTTCGGCGCGGCCGGCATCATGAGCGTCAACGCGGCGCTCGTGCGGATGATCTACCCGTCGTCGTTGCTCGGGCGCGGGCTGTCGATCAACGCGATGGTGGTCGCGCTGTCGTCGGCGATCGGGCCGACGGTCGCGTCCGCGATCCTGTCGTTCGCGTCGTGGCCGTGGCTGTTCGCGGTCAACGTGCCGATCGGCATCGCGGCCGTGCTCGGCAGCCTGCGGGCGCTGCCGGCCAACCCGCTGCACGACGCGCCGTACGACTTCGCGAGCGCGCTGATGAACGCATGCGTGTTCGGCCTGCTGATCACGGCCGTCGACGGGCTCGGTCACGGCGAAGGTCATACATACGTCGCGGCCGAACTGGCCGTCGCGGTCGTGGTCGGCTACTTCTTCGTGAAGCGTCAGTTGTCGCAGCCGGCGCCGCTCCTGCCCGTCGACCTGATGCGCATCCCGATGTTCGCGCTGTCGGTCTACACGTCGACGGCGTCGTTCACGTCGCAGATGCTCGCGTTCGTCGCGCTGCCGTTCTGGCTGCAGAATTCGCTCGGTTTCTCGCAGGTCGAGACGGGCCTTTACATGACGCCTTGGCCGCTCGTGATCGTGTTCGCCGCGCCGCTCGCGGGCGTGCTGTCGGACCGCTATTCGGCCGGGATTCTCGGCGGGATCGGGCTCGCGCTGTTCGCCGCCGGGCTGCTGTCGCTCGCGACGATCGGTGCGCACCCGGGCACGGTCGACATCGTGTGGCGGATGGCGCTGTGCGGCGCGGGCTTCGGGCTGTTCCAGTCGCCGAACAACCGCGCGATGCTGTCGTCGGCGCCGCGCGAGCGCAGTGGCGGCGCCGGCGGCATGTTGAGCACCGCGCGCCTGACGGGCCAGACGCTCGGCGCGGCGCTCGTCGCGCTGATTTTCGGGCTCGCGCCCGACCGCGGGCCGACGATCGCGCTCTATGTCGCCACGGTGTTCGCCGCGGTGGCCGCGGTCGTCAGCCTGCTGCGCATCGCGTCGCCGCGGCCGGACTCGGCGGCCTGACACCCGCCGCCGTGCGCCGCACCCGCGGCGGGTATCAGGCCGCGTCGAGCGTGTCCATCACGAAGCGCACGCGCGCCTTCACGCTCACGCGCGGCAACTCGATCAGCCGATAGCCGTACGACGTATAGCAATCGACCATCGCGTCATGGGTCCGCACCGCTTCCGCGAAATCCTGCCGGCGCTCGGCGTCCTGCGCATAGATGTCGGGCCACGGCGGCGCGATGAACACGCGCCGGTGATAGCGGAAACGCCGCGCCGCGGCTTCCGCGTGCGCGGGTACCGCCAATCCGGTCAACTGCAGATAGCCGATCACGTCCGGCACGCCGCGGTCGAAGAACACCGGCCCGCGGGCTTGCCGCGCGAGATGGTAGGACCGCATCTCCCAGCCCAGCATCAGTTCGGCGAACGCAGCCGGGTCGCGCCACGGCAGCGCCGGACCGTCGATGGCCATCTGGTCGCGGATCACGCCGCGTCCGGCCTCCTGCGAACGTGCGTACCCGGCACGTTCGAGCGCATCGAGCAACGTGCTCTTGCCCGAACCCGGGCCGCCCGTCACGACGAAGAAACGGCCGGCGGTATCGTCGGCCGCTTCGTCGTCGCTACCGGCGCCCGGCACGGACTCACGCATGCGCGACGCGCCGGCCCGCACGCCGCGTGACCGACGCCGCCGCCGCGACGCTGCGCAGGTCGGCGACGAACGTATCGCGCCACACCGACAGGTCGTTCTCGCGCAGCCGCGCGAGATTCTGCTCGTGACGGGCCTGCCGCTCCGCGAGCGGCATCGACAGCGCGCGTTCCAGCGCCTCGGCCATCTGCGACAGGTCGTACGGATTGACGAGCAGCGCGCCGGTCAGCTCGGCCGCCGCGCCCGCGAACTCCGACAGCACCAGCACGCCCGGATCGGCCGGGTCCTGCGATGCGACGTATTCCTTCGCGACGAGGTTCATCCCGTCGCGCAGCGGCGTCACGTAGCCGACCTGCGACATCCGGAAGAACGCCATCAGCAGGTTGCGCTCGTACTTGCGGTTCAGGTACTGGATCGGCGTCCAGTCGAGCTGCGAGAAGCGGCCGTTGATGCGGCCGGCCTCGCCTTCGAGCGTTTCGCGGATCTGCTGATAGGTCTGCACGTCGGAACGCGTCGGCGGCGCAATCTGCAGCAGCGACACGCGGCCCTGCCAGCCCGGCGCATTCGCGAGCATCCGCTCGAACGACTGGAAGCGCTCGACGAGCCCCTTCGAGTAATCGAGGCGGTCGACGCTCATCACCAGCTTGCGGTCGCCCAGCGCCTCGCGCAGCATCTTCACCGGCTTGCGCGTGCCGTACTGGACGGCCGCCTGCGCGATCGCGTCGGGATGCACGCCGATCGGATAGGCCGCGACCTTCACGACGCGGCCATGCGCGTGCAGCATCCCGTCCTCGCTCGCCGCGCCGATGCCGCGCCGCTCGATGTAGTCGGTGAACGCCTGTTTGTCGGCCTCGGTCTGGAAGCCTGCGACGTCGTACGCGCACATGAACTTCACGAGTTCTTCGTGCGGCGGCACGAGGCGCAGCATGTCGGGCGACGGAAACGGAATGTGCAGGAAGAAGCCGATCGGGTTCTTCACGCCGAGCTCGCGCAGGTAGTGCGCGAACGGCAGCAGATGATAGTCGTGCACCCAGATCAGGTCGTCCGGACGCAGCAGCGCGGCGAGCTGCTTCGCGAGCATCGCGTTCACGCGCAGATAACCGGCGTACTCCTGCCGATCGAAGCGCGCGAGATCGCCGCGGTAATGGAACACCGGCCACAGCGTCGCGTTCGAGAAGCCGCGGTAGTACTGGTCGTAGTCGCGCCGGGTCAACCCGAGCGTCGCGTACGTCACGTTGCCGTCCCGCTGGATCGCGGGCTCGGCATCCGGCGCCCCGACGATCTCGCCGTTCCAGCCGAACCAGACGCCGCCCGTTTCCTTCAGCGCGTCCATCACGCCGACGGCCAGGCCGCCCGCGCTCGGGCGCGTGTCCTCGCCGGCGGCGACACGATTCGATACCACGATCAATCTGCTCATGCGACTTCCCCTCCTCGATTCGATTGGCTGGCGCGCGACGCACGCCAAAGCAGGCGCGGCGGCCCGAGGGCGGCCGCGCGGCGATTCAGTTCCGAGAATTGCAATGAAATACGGCGATGGAATGCGGCGACGACCGTATCAAGCGTCCTGCTCCTGACCGAGGTCGCGTTGATAGTCGAGCCCTTCCGGGCGAGCACCGCCCTGGTTGTGATCGCCGTCCGACGGCGTCTCGTCCGGCGCGCCCGCGGGCGGTGCCGATGGCGCGTCGGTCCGCGGACGCGAGCGGTCTTCCGGATGGCCGGCCGCCGCGTCAGGCGGCCGGTGTGACAACCGTTTCGAACGGCGCATGGCTGGGTGTCTCATATGCGGCGCGGCTCGAGGCCGTCGTAGAAACATTCCATAGCTAAACAGTCTAGGTCGCCCGATCGCATCCGAAGGTAACAATTACCTTCAATTTGTAACGTTTCGACCCTTCGCCAATCATCTATCCGACAATGACGCCGCCCGCGCGCACGCGGCCTGCCGCGCGCACGCGGCCTGCCGCGCGGCGATTTGTCAAAGCTTTGCAGTTTTCCTATGACAATTGCGAAACAATGACGCGGCATCAGGGCGTGCATGCGTCGCCGCTCACCCAGACAGGACTTGCACTCAGGGATGAACATTCGTTTCGAATCGCCGCGCCGGGCCACGCCGGCGCGCATCGTGCTGGCCGTGATCGCCACGGCCGCACTGCTGTCCGGCTGCAATTCGTTGTACAGCGAAGGCGCGACAGCCGGCGCCGGTATCGCGGGCGCCGCGATCGCCTCCAAGGTCACCAACAACGCCGCCGTCGCGACGGGCATCGGCCTCGGCGCCGTCGCCGGCGCGCGGGCTGGCGTCCAGTATTCGCAACGCGTCGCGCACCGCTACACGCAGGAGCAGATCGCGAAGGCGGCCGGCCCGCTCGACGTCGGCGGCGTCGCGCCGTGGTCGACGCACCATTCGTTCCCGATCGAGGACGACGAGCAGGGCCGCGTGACGGTCAGCCGGATGATCAGCGTCGGTCCGCTCGACTGCAAGGAAATCGTGTTCGCGGTCGACACGCCGGCGAAGGCCGACAAGGCCGCGCAATCGGCGTTCTACGTCGCCACCCTCTGCCGCGACGGGCCCGTGTGGAAATGGGCCTCGGCCGAACCGGCGACCGAACGCTGGGGCGCGCTGCAATGAGCGTGGCGATCCGTATCGCGGCGATCGGCGCGCTGTGCGCGGCGACGGCCACGCTGTCGGGCTGCGGCTCGGTCGGCGCGGCGAGCGGCGCGCTGGCCGGCGCGGCGACGGGCCTCGTCACCGCGAACCCGGCGGTCGGTGTCGGCGTCGGGATTGCCGTCCAGGCCGCGACCGACGAAGCCGTCAACCGTACGATGAAGCAGCTCCATCAGAACCAGCAGGACGCGATCGCGAAGACGGCCGGCAGCCTCGCCGTCGGCGAAGTGAAGCCGTGGAAGGTGAAGAACACGCTGCCGCTGGAAAACGGCGAAGGCGAAGTGCGCGTCACGCGTGCGTACGCGTCGGCGCTCGCGCTGTGCAAGGAATTCGCGTTCTCGGTGAAGGACGGCGACAAGGCCGACTGGTACTTCGCGAATGCGTGCCAGCAAGGCACGCACTGGAAGTGGGCGTCCGCGGAACCGGCCGTCGATCGGTGGGGGAATTTGCAGTAACGGTGCGAGGCGCCGCGCATCATGCGTGGCGCCCGTGGCGTTCTGCGAGGCGTGGTTGGTTATACCAAGCGCCTCGCCAGCATCAGGACTCGACGTCCTCGAGGCTGAAGATTTCGGTCTGGTCGTTGTACGAGAAGATCTCGCCGTACCGCCCCCAGTCGATCACCGCGTCGAGCGTTTCCTCGGCCGCGCCGTCCGACAGGAAATCCTCGAGCTCCTGCTCGAAGCGCACGCGCGGCGCGCGATGACCCGGACGCTCGTTCAGCACCTTCTTGATCCGCGCCGCGAGCGGCACGTGCTTCAGCAGGTGATCGGCGAACATCAGCTTGCGCTCCTGCGTGCCGAATTCCGCGAACACGCGCCCCGGCGGCGTCAGGAACACGTCGCCTTCGCGCACGTCCGCGAAGCCGAGGTACTGCAGCACTTCCGCGATCGGGAACAGGTCGTCGACCTCGAGGTGCAGCGTCCGCGCGATTTCCGGCATGTCCGCGCGGCCGTGGTACGGCGCCATCGCGAGCGTCTCGATCAGGCCGGCCATCAGGTTGGTCGACACCTGCGGCAGCCAGCTGCCGAGTTCGAGCCCCTTCTTCGTCGCCTCGCCGGTCTGGCGCGCGGTCATCTTCGCGTAGATGTCGTCGACGAGCTTGCGGAACGCCGGATCGAGACGATTGCGCGGATGCTTGAACGGCACCTTGATCTCGGCGATCACGCGGCCCGGGTTCGACGACAGCACGAGAATCCGGTCGCACATGAACACCGCTTCCTCGATGTTGTGCGTGACGATCAGCACCGACTTGATCGGCATGCGTCCTTGCGTCCACAGGTCCAGCAAATCGGTACGCAGCGTTTCCGCCGTCAGCACGTCGAGCGCGGAAAACGGCTCGTCCATCAGCAGAATGGTCGGATCGACAACGAGCGCGCGAGCAAAACCCACGCGCTGGCGCATCCCGCCCGACAGCTCGCGCGGGTACGCGTTCTCGAAGCCGTCGAGACCGATCAGGTCGATCGCGGCGAGCGCACGCTCGCGCCGCTCGCGCGCGCCGACGCCGAGCGCTTCCAGCCCGGCTTCCACGTTCTGCAGCACGGTGAGCCACGGGAACAGCGCGAAGGTCTGGAACACCATCGCGACGCCTTCGGCCGGGCCGCGCAGCGGCTTGCCGAGGTAGGTCACTTCGCCGCCGGTCG